>VOFI01004182.1_pt1 | contig 258921 bp, 245 predicted proteins | sample 5384131 | NCBI WGS metagenome assembly VOFI01 (sample SAMN12384728, study PRJNA508395) | human gut metagenome | isolation source: healthy gut H | host: Homo sapiens | reverse complement strand
GTCAAACCATACTACAAAAGTTGCATTCTTAGATCGTGATTCAGTAGATAATCCAGACAGTGCATATTCGTTATCATTCTATGATTACTCAAACAAAGAAGTGTCTGTTGAAGGTGTAGTTAGAAGAAATAGGAATGCAGCAGACAATTCAAGATTTGATACGAGTTACATGGACTACATTACTTATGCACTAGTTCGAATATCAGTATATAACTCATTTTCCAATGTGATAATGAGAGTGGTATTCATGGTGTTATACTCCAAATTTACAGCTCGCAATGGAAGTCACAAATTCCGTTTTGCTATAGATTTCGGTACAAGCAAATACGCATATTGAATACTTAGTGTTGATGGTTCAACTTCTTCTAACTGATATTACAGAGAAGGATATGATTCAAAGCTGCATACCGCAGAGACTTGGCGCTTCCAATGCGTACGGTTATATCTGAGGTAACAATACAAACTGGGATAAGGCTGTTTTAGCAATGGCAAATGTTAACATCCCTTATACTTATGATGAAAGAGTTTGTCATTGCCGTACAATGTATTACATACAGACTTGAAATGGTCAACAAATACTGAAGATAAAAAGAGAGTCAGTATATCGAAAGTATTTTGTTGATGTGCTTAAGAACAAAGGTATTTTTAATAATGGAGGATTTAAGTAAAACAGAAATCAGCGGTTCTATCCTGCAAGTATGATTACCAGAACCGCTTTAATAAATTTAAAGCTGAATGGGAAAAATACTTTTTGCAACTTTATTTGGTGCTCCTATTTCAAATATTATTGCAGCGTCAGAATCTGTTGCGCCATATTATTATCATAAAGCCAAGAAAGGTGCAACCTCTACTGTTGTATTGTCGATTCTACAACGGATTTGACAAGGGCGAACCAAAAATAAGTTTTGCAAAAGATTTTTGGAGACGGATACGCTAGTAAGACTTACTAAAATCATATTTGAGGAAATCTATGCTCAGTCTTATTCAATAGATGGACTATATATTATCCGTCCTGCAAATTCAAAAGAGTCTACTTGTAAGGGAGGTATCATTTTAACTCCATTCCAATCTCAGGATTATGGGGAAATTAAAGACATGAAAACAATCCTTATTGGTACAGATAATGAGAAATTTGCAGATGTACACATGACTTATAATGATGTGACAGAAGCGGATTTGGATTCTGTTGTAGACGTAATTAAGGAATATATAGAATTTACCTTCAAACTTGATAAGAAATTCTCATTCTATGACAATTTCGATGTAGATCGTTCTATTATGAATAAAGTCAAGGACTTATGTTATAGAGATATTAGAACATATCTTGAGAATGGTCTAGCAATCAAGAAGAGTGAGATAGCACAAGATGGTGCAGATGACAATTTGGAAGAAACATTATTCTTCTACCCGTTAGTTGGTATTATCAACGCTGTAGTACGTAACATTTATCAAATGTAAAACAAATGAAGAAGATTATAATTTTATTGTCAGTAATAACGCTTGCTTTAGTTGCTCATTATTGCCTAATAATGGTGAAAATGATAATGAGGCCATAAAGAAGGCTCAGCAAACTGCACAAGAAAATATTAGTCAATATACTGACCAGGAAATAGATCGTGCCAAGAAAGAAATCGACAATGCTGTAGCATCTGTGATTAATAGGGCAGACTCAACATTAACAAACCAATTCACTGCAGTTGAAAAGTCATTTAATGCAAAAAGCAGAGGAAACAAAAAGGAGTTGAGTGGAAAAATTTCAGGAATCGAGGATAATATAACGAAAGCTAAAGCAATTAGTTTTATAGGAATTGCTATTGGAATTTTGGGTATAGTTTTGGCGTTTTTTGCATATAGAAAAAGGCCTAGAACAAATGTAAATAAAGTAAAAGACATAATTACAGAGGAAATCAATACAAACGACTATATCCGTAATGAGATTCGCAGAATCGCAGGAGGACAAAGTTCGTCTTATCGACCGCAAACCAGTGCCCCGTCTCAGGCAACAATTGATCGAGCTATAGAAGCATATTTGGCAAGTAAAAAATTTAAGGATATTTTACAGCAATATATTGCATTAGCAACAGCTCCTACTCAAAGTGTGACAGAAAATATAAAGATGGAGCCGGCTACTACAGCTAAACCTGTATATCAAATTTATGCAAAAGAGTCTAATTCAATGATTCTTTCAAGCATTCAAGATACATATCAAAAGGAAAGTCAATTTATAGACTTACTATGTCAGAAGCTAACGCATATACAGCCGAGGTAAGTATATGTATTGAGCAAGAGGAAGTAAAACAACGTATCCTAAAATTTGATAGTCAGTATCTCGAACCTATTTGTTCTGTTACTCGCTCATCAAATGATCCCACTCAGGTACTCATTAAGACAACAGGAACTGCAGAACGTATCGGAGAAGAAGAGTGGAAAGTCATTAAACCTATAACAGTTGAAATAAAGTAAACAATGGAACTTCATTATATTCTAAAGTGGTTCTTGTAATTATAGCAATTATAGTTGCACAGATATACATATACAGGAACACTAAAAGAAGATAGCGACCTATAAATCAATATTCCCCAATAGTACATCATCGTACTCTATCGTTGAGAAAAAGAAATTCAGACAGAGAGTTGTAGCGATGATGATGATGTCTATGTTGAAGATATTGATACCATAAGTGTTTCTCAGTTAAATATCAATACAGATAATGAAACACTTAAGGAGATTAGGGACGCCTTGAATATGTACCTTCAAAAAAACAGAGGAGCAGCGAGCGATTTTTATTTAATGAAGGATGTCGTAGAGCGTTACTGTGATGCAGAGGAAGAAGAAATCAATATACAACAGCCGATACCGCTATACCTCGGTTTGATGGGCACAATGGTCGGTATCATTGTCGGTATTGGCTTTATTGCCGTAAGTGGAGGTTTATCAAGCGAATCACTTATGGACAACATCACCTCATTGATGACTTGTGTCGCAATTGCTATGGCCGCAAGTTTAGTGGGTATTTGCTGTACAACTCTAATTTCTTGGTCAGCTAAAAGTGCTACATCCAAGGTAGAAGCTGATAAGAACAGATTCTACTCGTGGTTACAGACAGAGTTGTTACCTGTTCTGTCTGGAAATGCAGTAAATGCTTTGTATCTATTACAGCAAAATCTTATGACCTTCAATCAAACTTTCCAATCAAATATTGAGGGTTTGATGGTGCCTTGTCTAAAGTTGAAGAGTCGTCTAAGGAACAAATAGAGTTGATTACTCTAATCAAGGATATTGACATTAAACGCGTAGCACAGGCAAATGTTACAGTTCTCAAAGAACTTAAAGAATGTACTGGTGAAATAGCTGTGTTTAATAAGTATTTGCACAGCGTCTCAGGATATTTGCATTCCGTAAATGAATTGAATAGCAACATTAATGAGCATCTTAATCGAACAGCCGCCATTGAGAACATGGGTGCATTCTTTGAAAGAGAGATCAATCAGGTTGCCGCTCGCGAACAGTATATCAACGAGGTTGTTGCAAAAGTAGACGACACGTTGCGTAAAACATTTGAGAAACTTGCTGAAAGTACAAGAGAAAGCGTAACTCAATTGCGTAACAACTCTGTTTCAGAGTTCGATGCACTGCTCAAGCATTATTCAGAGCAAAAGGAAGAGTTTGCAAGAATGCTTCAAGAGCAAAGAGAAGAGTTTGTCTGCTTAGAAATGCTGAAACTACTGAGTTGATGAAAGAGATTCGTAATCTTGCCGATATAAAGGCAGTTATGGGACAGCTCGTTGAGTCAACGAAGGGTCAGACAGCAATACTTGAGAGATTGGTTAGTAGCCTTAAAAACCAGAATAATGGTGGAAGAAGAGAAGGTTTCCCCATCGAAAGTGCAGTGCAACATGTGTCCGCTCCAGTATTCCCTAAGAGCATAACTTATATGGTTGCAACTATAACTTTGCTTGCTTTTTATGGCGTTTGGCTTATATGTATATAACTCTTTTATTGCAGAACCAAGGATTGAGGTTGTTGGCGTTTCTAATGAGCCTCAACAAACTATAGTTCCAACATCTACGCAGGTAGAGCCAAATATCAGTAATGACCAAACTGTTAATGTAGATTACTTAGAGTCGACTCAAAGTGCAACACAGGAGCAATAGATATGGCAAAGGAAAGCAAATCATTCTTTTGGGCTAGTTACGCAGACCTTATGACAAGTCTATTCTTTGTTATGCTAACACTATTTATAGTTGTTATCATAGCATTGAATAATGCTCGTATTGATGCGATTGAGCAGACCGCTGAGTCAATGCAAGCGAAAATTGACAAAGCGGATGAGATAAACAATGCAACTCGAGAACTCGATACACAGCATTCGCAATACTTCCAATACTTCCCTGAATTCAAAAAGCACAAACTTGCAGTAACTGTGAGTTTTAGAAGTGGAAGTGCAGATATGAATAGTCTTCCATCAAGTACAAAAAGAAGATTTAAGAACGACAGGTAAGATCCTACAAGATTTTATTATTAAAACGACACAAAGTAACCCTCATATCCAGTATCTCCTTTATTATTGAAGGACAAGCATCGAAAGATGGATATGCTTATAATTACGAGTTAAGCTATCAAAGAGCCTTAAAAAATTTTGGGAAGATAACGGGTTGAATTTTAATGATAAAAATTGTGAAGTACTAATTTGTGGTAGTGGTGATGGACGTTTAAGTGGCACAGGACTTATGAGAGAATCAAAGGGAAGTACTTAACCAGCGATTCCTTATACATACTTCTTCCTAAACCCGGAAAAATTGGTGATTAATAAATGGGAAAAAGATAAACGAACGCACTTTTTGGGCAAGTTATGCAGATCTCAATGACTAGTTTATTTTTCTTGATGGTTGTATTGTTCATCATATCAATCGTTGAGTTAAAACAAATTGATGCGACACCTCTTGAAGTGAAAGAATTAAAAAGCAGAAAGAGACAGTTTATTGAACCTCAACTCTCGTATGGTACTTCGTCAAAAACAATATAGTGAAGAGTTGGATAGTATGCGATATCTTGCCAATGCAACACAAGCCCATATTGATAAGATAAATGAAATTAACGATGCTACCAAAAATCTCGACCAAAACTATTTTGTATACGACTCAATTAATAAAAACACAAACTGAATTTTGTTGTACGTTTTAAAAATTGATGATGATCAAATATATAACATTTCTAAAGTTGAGCGAGAAAAATTATTGTCTGTTGGTCAAGAGTTAGTAAGATTCATTCATAGTGCCGCTGAAAACACGCCGGAGGTTCAGTATCTTCTCGTGATTGAAGGTCAGGCATCAAAAAGATGGAATAGATAAAATGGATTATAACTATGATTTAGGCTATCGCCGAGCAAGAAATCTTAAAAAAAGTTTTTTGGGATAATAACAATATCCATTTTGATAGAGATAATTGTGAAGTACTAATCAGTGGTAGTGGAGATGGCTCAAGGCGGCACAGGACTAATGAGAGAACTCCGAAGAAAAGTAAAATCAAAGATTTTTGATTCATATTTTACCCAAACCAGGACAAATCCAATAATATATGAAACAAATACTATATATACTGCCTTATACTACTGTTATCTGTAGGTTGCGCTCAAAACCAGCGACTCCTATATGGGGTAATAACTATCCTGTTTTACAGTCCATCTTCTCGACCAGGTTCATTCTCTCTAATGGTCCGCCCACCACTACCACATCAACAAAAAAGGAACTTCTCAGACAAATAAAACTTCAGATGTCGGTAATACTACAAATGGTGAGTTTTTGTCTCCAGGAGTGAGATTCTTTGAAAAACTATCATCTGCGGTATTTAAGATTCATACATCTACCGCGTATCAAGGGGTTCCAAGGTTCTGGCTTTCATATCTATAGTAACGGCATTGCAGTAAGTAAATTACCAGCATGTTTTCAAGGTACCGCTGTTGGCTATGAAGACATAATACTTTCCGATGGAAGCCTCATATAAGGTAACGGAAGTTTACCATAAGAGTCAGGACAACGACTTTATAATATTCAAGGGTTGGAGTTAAGAAAAGTAAACTAAGTACATTAAGATCAAATAAAATGTACCAAAAGTAGAGAGAAAATATATACTATCGGAAGTCCAAGAGGCTTGGATAACACTTTTCATTGGCGAAATATCACAGATAAGGGAGAACGGAAAGATTCTACAGATTAGTGCTCCAATTGATCACGGCAGTAGTGGAGGTGTTTTGTTAAATTCAAAAGGAGGGGCAGTCAGTACGCATAACATCTGGAGGAATAGACGATTCTGGCGCCAAACATCCTGGAGCAATTATAAATCATTCCCATAGACCTGAATAAAAATAGAATGAACTTATAAAAATAAGGTTGTCTGTTGTCAGACTAGCTCAAAGTTTATTTAAGTAGTAGAAATTTCTGATGGTGATTTGGGGCATTGATGCTCCAAAAAAACAGGCTTTGGGACAAAAACCAAGGATTATTTGTAAACCACTTATTTTTGGGGGAAAAATTATTGTTGATGTTCAAAAAAGATGGTTGGGGTAGATATATCGCTTATGTTTATACTCACAGGGAATAAGGATGTCGCCCTTGAAATGTTGAATGCAGGAATGGCGTGGCACTATACAAAATATGACCAGTCCGAGAAATATCATAATGCAGAAATAAAAAGCAAGGAATAATAAAGTGGGCTTTGGGTATATCCACGACGAATTGCACCATGGGATTTTTAGATAGTAATAGTATTTGGTACACTTTAGAACGCTATTTCATACATTATCAAGAACATGGCTTTGCCATATGGATAAACCTGTATATTTTTGTTTGGAAGAACAATCGAATGAAAAAACAATTGGTCATATCAACCTCTATTGATTTAGTTCGTATAGTACCAGATTAAATCGTCTACATTGCATCAGACGGAAACTATTCTACGCTTGTACAAACCGATAACGAGGTACGTATGTTATCATACCAATTGGGATAGATTGAGAAATGATCTCACACCAACTCGGTAGTAAGGTTGGTAAATGTGTGAATGCTACTATTATTTTATTAGTGTAAAAAACAACTATACAATTTTAATAGCTAATTGACGATTTTCATATTCGGGTTAAATTAGTATCTTTGCAAAATAAATAAGGTGTTCTTTTCAATAATGCAAAATAAGACAGATAAGGAACTTTCTTGTTTCTAAGTCGTTACCTATCAGCTAAATTAAAATTCTGTAAATCGTTTGTCTTCAGCGAGAAAATAAAGTTATCTATGTCTCAAACAATGGAAAGTGATATGCTTAGTGATTCCAGATGCTTTCAATCCATCTTGCCAAAGGTTTGGAAATCCAGGATGGGGCAGGAAGCCCTTCAAATACTAATGGTCTGAGTGAGTACCTTCCTTTGTCAACTCTTTCCATGTCATTTTCATAATGTCGCAATGTCGAAGACCTGTCAAAGCTGAGAAAAGGGCTGCACGTTTGATAGTGGCATTATCGCATGGTGTACAAACCAATCGGTTAAGTTCCTCTAAGGTAAGATGCTCCCTTCTTTGCCTCTTTCTCTTTTATACCTTTTATCTTAGCTGCAATATCAGATACAAAATATCCATCAACAAACGCTTGCTTTAATCCAGCCTTGAATATTGCGAAATAGGTGGAAGCCGTATTTTGCGAGATTGTCCCTTTCTTGTTACCTCCTTGTGGAGCATCCAAAAGGAACAACCTAAAATCCTCAACCAGCTTTGTGTCTATGTTGGCAAAGATCATTGGCTGATTGTCGGTAAAGATGAGCATAAGTGCATATACACGATTCAATTTACGATAATAGAGTCTGAACTATTCCTGTGCCGAATATCTATTATACTCTTGAAATAGGTAATGAAATCACATTGCGATTTCTCTTTCTGTTCCAATAAGGAGGCTTCTGATTCAGAGTAAAGTCCTGCGGTATCGTATTCCTTTTGTCTAATAGCCCTGACCTTGTCTGCATAGATGCATGATTCTTGGTCAAGCTCCGACTTGCAGAGGATAACACCATTGACATCACGTTTCGGCTTATATGTTACACTTCCGTCGGAAGCTGTTCTTGCCGTTCTGCTTTTGTCCCATATCGGAGTGGTTATAGTACGGTTGACATACTCGCGCACTCGCTGTGGCTTGCCTCCATTTTTGGAGATAACCGGATATGACTCGATATAAAGATACCATTCCTTACGAAACTCTGCCTTGCGAAGTTTCACGGAAACACGGGTGTGGGATAGAGATTTCTTCATAGGGATGCTTATTTATAGAGATTGTCTATTTCCTTTTTGGGCACATATACGAAATTGCCGATTTGCCGAGTAGGAATTGAAAACTTTCTAATTTGAAGATAGAGTGTACTGTCATTCATATGGTATTTCTCACACGCTTGCTGTATCGTGTAGCAATCCTTTGGTTCCAAACTATACAGCTTGGGAATGGGCTTGGGCTGCTTCTTAAGCAAGCTCTTCCTTAGAGGGTACATCTCCATAAGCGTTTCTTTGCTTACCCGTGTTTGGCGTTGCCCTACATTAACACTTGGAATAACGCCCTTTCGGATTTGGCGATAAAGGGTTTCCTTACTGATGCCAAACAAGGAATAGGCTTCGGGAACAGTAATGTACTCCTGGTCTTTGGGAATAGCTTTGGCTATGGCATCCAAACGCTCATTTCTTTTCTCTTCATCTTTCCTTCGCTTAAATGCAACTTTATAACATCTTGATGAGCAATACCAAGCATTTCCTTGTTATCTCAAACTTTGCTTTGCACCCATACAGTTCTGTTTTATTATTACTAATGTTATTAAGTGTCACATTATCTACCAATAAGCGTTGGTACAAATATGGTGCAAAGATAAAGCAAATATCCGAAAAGAACGAAAAGAAATACAAAGTTTAACTAAAAAAAAATCCGCATAACTCATTGAGCTATGCGGGATTTTATCTATATCTTTCGGTAGTTATCTGTACTTACTTTAACTTCCTCAAAGTCTGCATCTTGGACATTGTTGCCGTTTTGGCCACCTTGATTATTTGCCTGGTTTGCTTTGCATTTGGGTCAAAGCCTGCGCCCGGTTGTCCACCTGCTTGCTGTTGCGCATTGTAGATGTCTTGAGCTGCTGCCTGCATTCTTTGCCTGCAACTTATCGATTGCAGGGATCAATGGCATCAATGTTTTGAGCCTTGTGTGCTTCTTTCAATTCGTTCAATGCCGCATCGATTGGAGCACGCTTGTCTGCTGCAAATTTGTCACCAAGTTCTTTTGAGTTGCTTTTCTGTCTGGAAGATAACTGCATCTGCCTTGTTGATTTTGTCGATACGCTCTTTTTCCTTTTTGCATCGGTGCCGCATTTGCTTCTGCCTCTTCCTTCATTCTCTTGATTTCAGCATCAGTCAAGCCGCGAAGCCTCAATACGGATGCTTTTGCTCTTTACCTGTTGCCTTATCTTTTGCTGATACGTTCAAGATACCGTTAGCGTCGATCTCGAAAGTTACTTCGATTTGAGGGATACCACGTGGCGCCGGAGCAATTCCATCGAGGTGGAAGCGACCGAGGGATTTGTCGTCTCTTGCCATTGGTCTTTCACCTTGCAATACGTTGATTTCTACTGACGGTTGGTTATCTTGTGCTGTTGAGAATGTTTCCTCTTTCTTGTTGGGATTGTTGTGTTTGCATCAATAAGTTTTGTCATAACGCCACTCCAACAATACTACGTCCTTAACATCACCACTATCACTACACCTTGATTGCAAAGACTCCACGCAACTACTTTGTCAGGGTTAACGCCCTTTGATGGAGCCTTTCCGAAGAATTTCTCAACGATTTGTTGAACTGCCGGAATACGATAGAACCACCAACAAGGATTACTTCGTCGATATCTGATGCTGTCATACCTGCATCTGTGAAGAGCCTGACGACATGGTGCCAAAGTTGCTTGAATCAAACCACTGTCGCTCAACTGTTCGAATTTAGCACGAGTCCAAAAGTCTTAACCAAGTGTTTTTGAACACCGTTAACTGGCATAATATATGGCAAGTTAATTTCTGTAGAGATTGTGCTTGACAATTCAATCTTTGCCCCTTTTCTCTGCCGCTTCTTTCAAACGTTGAAGAGCCGTAGATTAGTCTTGACGAAGGTCAACGCATTCATCATTCATAAATTCTTCTGCTAACCAGTCGATAATCTTGTGGTCAAAGTCATCACCACCTCAAGGTGAGTATCACCGTTTGTTGATTTAACTTCGAATACACCGTCACCAAGTTCAAAATTGAAATATCGAAAGTACCGCACCAAGGTCAAATACTGCAATCTTCATAATATCCTTATCGCTCTTTGTCAAGACCGTATGCCAATCCGCCGCAGTTGGTTCGTTGGACAATACGGCGAACTGTCAAACCTGCGATTTCGCCTGCTTCTTTTTGTTGCTTGACGTTGTGAGTCGTTAAAGTATGCTGGTACAGTGATAACTGCTTCTGTAACTGTTTGACCGAGATAATCTTCTGCTGTTTTCTTCATTTTTGAAGAACCATTGCAGATATTTCTTGCGGTGTATATTCACGACCATCGATGTCAACACGCGGTGTGTTATTGTCGCCCTTAACTACTTTGTAAGGAACGCGTGAGATTTCTTTGCTTACTCTGTCATAAGTTTCACCCATGAATCTCTTGATAGAGAAAACTGTTCTTGTTGGGTTTGTGATAGCCTGACGCTTAGGGTCTTTTCCTTCAAGGACTGATACACAAGAGTTTGTTGTACCTAAGTCAATACCAATAATTTTCCCCATAATTGTATCTATTTTTATTATTATCAAATTTTACAGCGCAACGTGCGGACATCTTTCATAGAGCAAAACGCGTGCCAAAATTTGTCTTGCCGATTTTCTACCGCGTCATAACGCCACATACTGTCATATTTTCTGCCTAATTGTCAGTTTTTAGCAATTTATTCAGATTTTTCGTTCAGGCACAAAAAAAGGATACACTCTCGCATATCCTTTTAGTTTTCTATCTGAAATTGTTTATTCGTACTTCAAATCGTCAAATCCGTCCTGGTCAAACTCATCGTCATTAAACCCGTCAGAGCCATAGAAGTCCTCATCAATATCATCATAGACACTTGACGAAACAGCGGCAGACTTTGCAATCTTGTCATCAAAGATGTCCAAATCAACATTTTGCTTTGGAGGTCTTCCCTCTTTTCTTGAGCATAGTGGATCTATGAGGTTCTTCGATGGGATTAGTTCTTTCATCTCCATAAAGAAGGCTCTATTTGTAAGATAGTCGAAAACAAACATTAATCTTTGACCTTCATCTTCAATTAGGTCTGAAAGACGAGTATCTTCCATCAGCCAAATATCCTCATCACTATCGCTGCCCATATCTGCAAGGGTTACCTCTTTTTCCTTGTTCCAGTCTTCGTCACAAAGAATAAAAGAATCCATCTGGTCCTTTTTGGTATAGCCAACGGCTTCAAGAATGGCATTACGCAAACTCAAGAAAGTGTCATCAGCATCTGCTTGTATTTTCCAAAAAATTGCTGACTTCGTCAGATATTAAACGAAATTTGTATATCATAGTTACTAATATTTTCTTATAATGCGAAGATAAAATAATCAATATAACGAGATATATTTTATACGAAATATTTTATCATGACGATAAAATTTAGCCATTTTGAGTTATTGATGCCTGAACGCATTCCACCCTTGAGCAGAAATTGCAATTTCATTGTCATCGCGTGATTGCATAAAGCATCCAAGTTCCGGCAGTTATATGTCCTATGATTCTGATACCCTCAATTTGTGAAATTTTCTCGTGCATTTCAAGAGGGACAGTGAACAGCAACTCATAATCCTCACCTCCATTCGCCCAAGGCAACAACAGTTACATTCATATTCAACTCTTCTGCCATAACTGCTGTCTGATAGTCGAAATCGGAATCCTTTCTTCATAAACAGCGACCAACGTTACTTTCTGACAGATATGAAGCAATTCCGAAGAAAGACCATCAGAAACATCCATCATTGCAGTCGGTTTGAATTCCATTTTTTGCGAGGATTTCAATAATATCCTTTTCTCGCCTCTGGCTTTAATTGACGCTCAATAATATACTCCTTACCACCAAATTGTGGTTGGAAATCTTCTGACCAGCAGAAGCAACGCGCTCTCTTTTTCAGCAACTGCAATCCCATATATCTTTGCTCCGAGATCTCCAGAAAACATATAAGGTCATTTTCCTTAGCTCCCGAACGATATACGATCTTACCTTCTTCTCCCTCTCTATACAAGTTATGCTTATCAGCAATCCTGTAACTGAAGCAGAGGTATCTCCCCAATGAGGTCAACACCATAAATCTCACATGCCAATTTGATTCCTTCATATAACTCCTTAATATGCTCAACGGTAAAACGCTTTTTGACACTCCCAGCGAAACTGTAATCTGCTTCGGCGCTCGTTCATTGCATAAATATCTGAGAAATTTACTACTCTTTGCTTTATAACCCAAGTGTCTTAAAGGCGCATAGGTCAAATCAAAATGTATTCCTTCAAGAAGCAAATCAGTTTGTTATCAGTGCTTTCCTGTTAGAATAATCAAGGACAGCGGCATCATCATCGCCCTTGATTGTTGAATTATTTTAATTTTTGTAAGTTCTTCAATTAAACTCGCCTAAAGTAGAAATTTCTGTCTGACTTTCTGACATTTATTATTCCTTAAATTCGTTAATTAAGCCTGTCATAATTGCTGTCATCTTAGGTTGGCGGCGGCGGTACCAACTGTACTTTCCTCGTGAGATACCTTTTTCTGGTTCAACACCTTCAAGACCTCAAGGTCAGTAATTACAGAAACAGCAAACACCTCAATACCACCGGCATGTCGAGCAACGATAACTTCTGGAACTGTACTCATACCAACAGCATCACCACCAATGCGACGGAAATATACGTATTCTGCAGGAGTTTCAAATGTAAGGACCTTGTGTTCCAACGTACACACCTTGATGAACCTTTATACCTTCTCTTTCAGCAACCTTCAAAGCATCTGCAATCAATCGGTGTGAATATGGTTCACTCATTTCCGGGAATCTCGGACCAAGTTCACTATAATTCTTACCTCTCAATGGATGCTCAGGGAACAAGTTGATATGGTCATTGATAATCATGATGTCTCCAATCTTGAAATCTGGATTCATACCTCCAGGCTTGCATTAGAAACAAACAATGTTGAAATTCCCAACTCTTTCATAACTCGTACTGGGAATGTCACTTGTTTCATTTCATATCCCTCGTAAAAGTGGAAGCGACCCTGCATAGCCATTACTCGCTTGTTACCCAATTTACCGAAAATCATCTTTCCGCTGTGTCCCTCAACTGTAGAAACTGGGAAATTTGGGATTTCCTGATATGGTATTTCTTCTGTAATCTCTATATGGCTAACAAGTTCACCCAAACCTGTGCCCAAAATGATTGCTGTCTTAGGCATATCAGCAACCTTCCACGAATAAATTCGGCTGTTTCTTTAATTCTCTGTAACATAGTCATTTAATATTTGTTAGTAATTTTATTAGCGTTTCATCAAAATCTTCTTCATAATTTAAAAATTCCACTTCAATAGGCTGATAGAAAATATCTTTGCTTGAGCCTATGCGGAAATAAGGATTATTAGCAAGCCTAACCGCATCTTTCTCAGTCGTTAGAATTATCTTATACCTACCTTTTAAGGTTATCATAAGCATTCTCTATGTCACATATATCATCTCTCGTAAAATTATGATGGTCTGAAAAATGCATTACCTTAGCCTTCGCATTATATTGCTTAAGATAGCGAACAAGGGGCTTTGGATTGGCTATTCCTGTAATTGTCAAAATAGTATCTTTTGCTGTCAACAACTCAAGCAATGGTACATACGTTGACTCCGCAGGAAAAACTGGCACCAGGCTATCATATTTAAATCTGCTGAAAAACAGTTTCTGATATGGAAACAAATTCAAATTTTTCTTGAAGAGGCGGAAATTAACAGGTTTAATATCCTCTGGACACTTTGTAACAACAACTATCTCTGCCCTATTAACCGCCTGAATACTCTCTCTAAGTCTGCCCAAAGGCAATAGCCTATCCTCAAATAGCGGATGGCCATACTCTGTCAACAATATAGAAAGCGACGGCTTGACATACCTGTGTTGGAACGCATCATCAAGAATTATAAGATTTATTTCCGGATTTATCTTGAGCAACTCGGCAATGCCCTTGGCACGCTTTTCGCATACCGCAACATTGATTCGCTCACCGTATTTCTGATAAATCTGATATGGCTCGTCTCCTATATCATAAGGAGTGCTTTTTCACATTAGCAAGAACAAAACCCTTGGTCTTACGCTTATAGCCTCTACTTATAACGCCTACATTATACATGCGGAACAAGCGTTCAACAATATATTCCGTATGTGGTGTCTTTCCTGTTCCTCCAACTGCAAGATTGCCAATAGAAATTACAGGAACATCAAATTTATGGGATTTTAATATTCTGGCATCAAATAATTTATTGCGTACAAAGGTTACGGCTCCGTAGATATACGACAACGGAGAGTCAAAACAAGCATTTTCATTATGGCCAGCACTTGCTTCATTTACTTAAATTCAATATATTCCATTCTGCACTGCAGTTCATCTTGCTTCAACATGTTTTCAACCTGCTCTATTAAAGGATAGAAATTGCCAAAAAGCGCTCCTGCATATTCATTTTATAATATGATTCCGACATAGAAGAAAATAGCAAATCAAGGAAATCCTCTTTAGTCTTAGGATAATCACTAACGCTATAGTCACCAATAATACCAGCCTGCGTGGCAACCCAATTTACTGCATCAGTAACATTCCCGAACTCGTCAACAAGTCCGATTTTCTTTTTCTTCCATACCATCCCAAACACGGCCTTCCGCAATAGATTTAAGTTTATTGATATTCATCTTGCGCCCTACCGCACATCTGCTTGTAAACAATTCATATCCGGCATTGACGTTCTTCTGGAACGATGCTTTTGGAATTCGGTCAATGGCTTAACAGTTGAAATATCTGTATTGGCATTAGTCTTAACAAAATCAAAATTAACTCTAATTTATCTGTCAGCAAACCGCTCATACAAAGGAACCATTGCATAAACTCCCAAATCTGCTCAGATGCATATGCACTTCCGCCTGGTGAATTAACTCTCAACACAAGACCCTTGATTTCATCATCTTTTTTGCCAAATCAAAATTTCAGGAACAAGTTCTGATGAATTTATGCCGTTTTTATCGCCTGATACAACAATTGCTCCGTTTGCATAAACAACAACAATTTTATTACTGCTCTCTGTATTACTTGCTGTTGTCAAAAGTTCGCTTACTGTTACTGCAGGTATTTCTGTATCTTCTGATAATCCCAACGCCATCCTGACTTTGGGACTCAAACTCATGGACATAACATAAACCGTCAACAAATCCTTTTTTTCACAACTTCATTGGCAGGGCTAAACATTCAAAGCGAATCCGCAAACTGGTTTATGACTTCTTTACGGATTTTACGAGAGACTGCGATACTGTCTGTCAAATTATTCCACAAATTAGAAATATATGTCTGTGTCTGCAATCTGTTTGCCTCACTCATTTCTGTAAGCATGTATGGTTCAACAGCACTCTTGAATGTACCAACACGGATAATCTGCATTTCAACGCCAATCTTTTCCAAGGTATTTTTTTTGAAAAATGGTATTCCGCTAACTACGCCATGAAGATCAAGCATTCCAACTGGGTTCATATAGATACTATCTGCAAGCGATGCAATGTAATAGTCACCTTGTGCCAAACTTTCGCCATAAGCATAAATCCATTTCCCACTATTTCTGAAATCAGACAAAGCATCATAATTGTCTTTGCCGTTGCAAATCCAGCACCGCTCCATTACATTTAACAACATGGAAGCGTCAGGCATCTTAAGATCTGGAAAATGTCATCGTCGCCATCATTACTATCCCAGATACAAAGATAACAATGCCAAAGATTAAAAATGCAAGCCATGTACCAACAAAGGCTCTCTAACATTGTTAGAAAAGAACTTCTTCATATTGTGCTAATTTAGTCAAATTTTTTTCTGCGGAAAACAAAAATTTCTTCCCAAGTATTTTTTTTTTTCACGAACAATCGGATTTTCCGCAAGTTCTTCCGACGTTCCTTGAAATAAGATTTTTCCTTCAAAAGCAAATAAGCCCGATCAGTAATACTTAGAGTTTCTGGAGCATTATGGTCTGTAATCAGAATACCGATATTTTTCTCCTTTAACTTATATACGACAGACTGTATATCCTCAACCGCAATAGGGTCAACTCCAGCAAAAGGTTCATCAAGCATTATAAATTTTTGGATTAATGGCAAGACATCGTGCAATTTCGGTACGACGTCGCTCCCCACCAGATAACTGGTCTCCAAGGTTCTTGCGTACTTTCTGCAGATTAAACTCAGAAATCAAACTCTCCAATTTTTCAGCCTGATACTCCTTGGATGTATTGGTCATCTCAAGAACTGCCTTAATATTATTTTCTACACTTAATTTGCGGAAAACCGACGGCTCCTGAGCAAGATATCCAATACCATTTTGGGCTCTCTTATAAACAGGATATTTTGTAATATCCAAATCATTTAAAAAATATCCTTCCTTCATAAGGAGCAATCAGACCTGTGGTCATATAAAACGTTGTAGTCTTGCCAGCACCGTTAGGGCCGAGCAAGCCAACAATTTCACCCTGAGTAACATCTATAGAAACATGATTCACAACTGTTCGCTGACGATACTTCTTAACCAGATTGTCAGTACGCAAACCATCTTACCGACTCTGCCATCAGTATGATTATACATTTCTTCCTGCAATCTGTCGGCAGTTTCCTTTTTATGGGCTGACTATGTTTGAAAAAACACTTTTTAAACTCATTCAATTATAATTACTTATGAGCATTGATTCTTCCTTCAATATACTCCTTTAGAAGTTTGATTGCGACCGTATTGTTTCCACCTTGCGGAATAATGATCTGCAAATCTCTTTGCAGGTTCAATATACATATTGTGCATTGGTTTCAACACTCTTTCATACCTTTCAACAACCATACCTGGTGTTCTGCCACGCTCTATGCAGTCACGATTTATGACACGAATAAGACGGTCATCGGCATCAGCGTCAACAAAGACCTTAATATCCATCATATTGCGAAGACGCTCATCGCTGAAAACCAAAAATACCCTCAACTATCACAACGTCTCGGCTGCATTGGCACTGTCTCCGGCTGGCGAGTACAAGTCAAATAAGAATATGTAGGGGATTTCAATACTCTTGCCTTCCTTTAACTGGCTCAACTGACTGATAAGCAAGTCCCAATCAAAAGCAGCCGGCTCGTCAAAATTAATCTTTTGACGTTCTTCTGCCGGTATATGGCTTGAATCCTTGTAATATGAATCCTGAGGAAGCACACTAACCCTCCAGCAGGCAATGATTCTATAATTTTCCTTTACAACAGTTGTTTTGCCAGAGCCTGTACCTCCGGCGATTCCTATCACTATCATAAATACAGTTTTTATCAAAGTTGATTACAAACTTATTAAAAATAATTGAGAAATTATATAATTGCCGCATAAAATTTATTTTTTTGCCCCAAAATTGGCTGATTAGTTCAATAGAGTTGTCGATATAGACACAAATCAACTCTTTGACTTCATTATACCAAAAAATATTGTTGAATTTTATTACCTTTGCACTAATTAATAGTAAATGTGGGTTAGTTTTACGCCTATAACAACGTAATTTTACAAATATGTTTTAACATCTTCATTGCAGACTTTTTGGCAAATACGCTCTTTTATGAGTAAAGTATTTACAAAACCTGACAGATTGAAAGAATCGCTTAAACGATATATTCAAGAAATTTCAAAACTTGGAATTGACTCTATCCCATTGGTGATAGTAATCTCTATTTTTATCGGAGCTGTTTGCGCCATTCAAATGCAAATAAACTTTGCAAACCCTTTATTGCCATCATATACAGTAGGGCTTGCAACACGAGACATTCTTTTTGCTTGAATTCTCATCATCTATTCTTTGCTTGATTCTGGCAGGCAAAGTTGGTTCAAATATTGCATCCGAAATTGGGACAATGAGAGTTACAGAGCAAATTGACGCACTCGAAATCATGGGTATTAACTCATGCAATTTTCTTGTTCTTCCTAAAATTACCGCACTGCTAACTTTTATCCCAATACTGACAATTTTCAGTATGTGCTCAGGCCTTATCGGTGGATACCTCGTTGCTCTTATGGGTATTATCCCTCCTGCTACTTACATTTACGGTATCCAGTCATTCTTTGTTGAATGGTACGTTTGGTATGCCATTATAAAATCTCTTTTCTTCTCAGTAGTTATTACAAGCGTGGCTTCTTTCTACGGCTACTACGTTAAAGGCGGCGCCCTCGAAGTCGGTAAAGCAAGTACAAACTCCGTAGTTGCAAGCAGCGTTATCATCCTACTATTAGACGTCTTACTAACAAAACTCCTTTTACAATAATGATAGAGGTAAAAAATGTCACAAAGTCTTTCGATGACAAGACAATCCTGCACGATGTAAGCGCTAAATTCCATGCAGGCATGACGAACCTGATTATCGGTCAAAGCGGCTCAGGTAAAAACAGTTCTTGTTAAAAAGCATCATCGGACTCGTTGAACCAGAAAAGGGTGAAATACTTTACGACGGAAGAGACTTTCTGAAAATGACCCTGCCACAAAAAAAACAACTCCGAACTGAAATCGGTATGCTTTTCCAAGGCTCGGCTCTTTTCGACAACGAAACAGTTCTCGGTAACGTTATGTTCCCACTGAAAATGTTCTCCAACATGACGCCTGCTGAAATGAAAGACCGTGCGGAATTCTGTATAGAGCGCGTTAACCTAAAAGGAGCGGACAACAAATTTCCTGCTGAAATCAGTGGCGGTATGCAAAACGCGTCGCGATTGCACGGGCAATTGCACTAAACCCAAAATACCTGTTCTGCGACGAGCCAAACTCAGGTCTGGACCCTAAGACGTCAATCCTTATTGACGAACTCCTTTGGGACATCACTCACGAATATAACATAACAACGGTTATAAACACACACGACATGAACTCAGTTCTCGGAATTGGTGAAAACATAACCTTCATCAACAAAGGTCACAAAACCTGGGAAGGTGACAAAAACAACATCTTCCATTCCGACAACCAAGAACTGAATGACTTCGTATTTGCGACGGATCTATTCCGCAGAGTCAAAGCCGCAGCAATCCAAGAAGGGAAATAAATAATACTATATACAAATAAAAATGGCTACACAATGTGCAGCCATTTTTACTATAAACACCGTTTTAGGTTAAATAGTCGTCCCTTAAGAATATCTTTTCAGTTGCTATTCAGTAATTTAGTTTATAAAATTCTTTGATAAATCTGCAAGTTTTAGTACCTTTAGGTCAAGAAACTTGCAGATTTTATGATTAAAAAGACGAATAATATCCCATCTTTATTCAGTAGCCTGTCAGACATGCTTAATCAATCTCACCCACTTTACCAGTTAGCTGACAAAATAGATTGGGAAAAATTTGAAAACAGCCTTTCAACCATTATATTGTCAGGGCAATGGCGTCCCGGCAAGCCAATCCGTTTAATGTGTGGTATGCTCATCCTAAAACACCTTCGTAATCTGTCAGATGAGTCATTGGTGGAACAATGGAGCGAAAATGCTTATTATCAGTATTTTTGTGGCATGCAAGAGTTCACTCCGTATGCCCCATGTGCCTCTTCAGAATTAGTCCATTTCCGCCAACGTATCGGTGAAGAGGGGGTTGAACTTATCTTTCAAGAAAGCATTCGTGTGAATAACGAGAATGATGATGACCACCATCATGATACAGCCTTTATTGATTCAACAGTTCAGGAAAAGAATATCACTTACCCCACAGATGCAAAGTTGCATAAAAAAGATTGTGAAGAAAGTTCTTGGCCTCAAAACTGGGGCTTCCTCTGCGTCAAAGCTACACCTTTGTGCTGAAGCAAATCTATCGTGACCAGCGTTTCCGGAATCACCCCAAAACAGGAAAAAGCCCTTAGGGCAGACAGGCGTTTACGTACAATAGCCGGAAGATTAGTCAGGAGTTGAAGCGTAATCTTAAAGAGAATCACGACTATGACAATTGCTTGAACTCTTTGAGACCATTCTTTCTCAAAGACGTAATAACCGAAAAAAGATATATTCCATTCATGAACCTGAAGTACAATGTATCAGCAAGGGTAAAGAACATAAGAAATACGAATTTGGCAATAAGGTATCCATAATACGTTCTGTTACAGGCATTATTCTAGGTGCTATGTCCTTCCGCAATGAATATGACGGTCATACCATCGAGTCTTCCTTAGAACAGGTAGAACGATTAACCGGGCGAAAAAAATCAAACTGTTGGCAGGTGACAGAGGATACAGAGGCAAAAAAGGAAATTAACGGGACAAAGATTATGATTCCCGACGTACCTAAGAAATCAGACAGCCGATATCAGAGGTTGAAAAAAACACATGCTTTTCTGCAAGCGTGCAGGCATAGAACCGACAATAGGTCACTTAAAGTCAGATTACCGTTTGGGCCGAAACTTTTATAAGGGTGTGGTAGATGCTGTGAACGTACTTCTCTCGGCAAGCATATAACTTCAAAAGAGCTATGAAAGCTCTTTTGGGCATGCTTCAAAAATATGCGAGATACTGTGTTTAAACAATATCTCGCAAAAATGGGCTTTTTAAGGGACGACTAAATAAGTCTTTTACCTATTGCAAACACGATGAATAGAAGCCTCTAACCTATCCATAACAATGGTTTTCTTGAAATTTTTCTGATAATAAGCAAAAGCATTATCTCCCAATTTAGCCAAAGTCTCCTTCGGGAGTTGCGAAATCTCACAAACCTTCTCAGCCAGAGTTTGATAATCATTGGCATTTACTCCCCAACCGCAATCTGCGGCTGAAATAATGTCCTGCGTTTCTCCGTTTATCAAGCCTAAAATTGGTTTTGAACATGACATATATGCTTGAACTTTAGCAGGCAACGTTAAATTAAAACTAACCTCATCACATAGCGAAACAAGCATTACATCTGCTTTTTCAAAATATGATGACATTGTTTCAACAGGTTGACGACCAAGAAGATGAACGGTTTCTGTCAAACCATTTTCTGAAACAAAACCCTCAACCCAATCTTTTTTTCTACCATCTCCAAGAAATACCCATTGAATATCTTTTCTTTCCTTTGTCAGTCTTGCCGCATGCAAAACATTCTCAAGGTTTTGGGCATTTCCCATATTTCCAGCAAATAGTATTTTAAAGCCTTCAGGAAGTTGCTTTATTTCAACTTTTTGTGGCTTGGCTATACTTTCATCACTCCAGTTCGGCAAATACTCTATTTTCTCATTTGGAACACCTCGCTCTACAAGCAATTTTCTAAATCCTAATGATGATATTTGAATATGGTCGCAGTTACGATATATGAACTTCATCATTACATCAACCATATTAAATACCTTCTGACTATGTATTCCCCCTGCCACAAGGTTTTCAGGCCACATATCAAGCACCCAATGGATTATAGGAGTCTTCCTTATTTTCTTTATCAAAATTGCAGGAAGACAAATTGTTGCTGGCGAGGTATTATGAATAAAGATAGCGTCATACTTATGAAAAATTGCCTGATATAGGGCATGAAACATAAATGAAACCAACGATGACGCATAATTAAGCATCAATCGAAGTGCATTTCCGTTTCCTCGCGGTATCAAGGCTACTCGAACGACATTGACTCCGTTCACACGCTCTACTCTTCGCTTGAACAGGCCATAACCTTTAAAGAATTTTCCTTGCGGATAGTCAGGGATGCCCGTCAGAACGGTTACATCAAAACCTCGCTTTACAAGGTCAAAAGCCAAATCATTTACCCGGAAAGTCTCCGGGTAAAAATGATTTGTTAGGATTAGAATTTTCTCCATACCATTTTATTGACAACGCCGGTGTAACTTTGGATGAGTTTTACGACCTTTGTGGATACGTTTTCATCAACATAGTTTGGCACTGGAATGCCGTTATCTTGATTCTTGTTCATCTCTACCGCTGTGTCAACAGCCTGAAGCAGTGACTTCTCGTCAATACCCGCCAATATGAAGCAAGCCTTGTCGAGGGCTTCTGGACGCTCTGTACTTGTGCGGATGCAGATTGCCGGGAACGGATGGCCTACTGAGGTGAAGAATGAACTTTCTTCCGGCAATGTTCCGCTGTCGCTGACTACGGCAAAAGCATTCATCTGAAGGCAGTTATAGTCGTGGAATCCGAGTGGCTCGTGCTGAATTACTCGTTTATCCAACTGGAATCCGCTTGCAGCAAGGCGGTTGCGGCTTCTCGGGTGGCAACTGTAAAGCACCGGCATATCGTACTTCTCTGCCATTGCGTTGATTGCTCTGAACAATGAAGTGAAATTCTTTTCTGAATCGATATTCTCCTCTCGGTGTGCGCTAAGAAGGATATATTTGCCCTTTTCAAGACCGAGACGGCTGTGGATGTCGCTTGCCTCAATCTCTTCAAGGTTATTGTGCAGCACTTCCGCCATCGGCGAGCCTGTAACGTATGTCCTTTCCTTCGGCAAACCGCATTCTGCAAGGTAGCGGCGAGCATGCTCGCTATATGCAAGGTTGACGTCGCTGATAATGTCAACAATACGGCGGTTTGTCTCTTCTGGAAGGTTCTCATCCTTGCATCTGTTACCAGCCTCCATGTGGAAGATTGGAATATGCAGACGCTTTGCACCAATGACCGACAGGCAAGAGTTTGTATCGCCAAGGACGAGCACAGCATCTGGCTTTACCTGTGACATGAGTTTATATGAAGCGCTGATGATATTTCCCATTGTCGAGCCAAGATCATCACCAACAGCATCCATATACACTTCAGGCTCCTTCAACTTAAGGTCTTTGAAAAAGACACCATTCAAGTTATAGTCATAGTTCTGACCTGTATGTGCAAGGATTGTATCGAAGTACATGCGGCACTTGTTGATAACCGCTGCAAGACGGATAATTTCGGGTCTTGTACCCACGATTATCAAAAGTTTCAACTTGCCGTTTTCTGCAAATTTTATATCTGAATAGTCAGTTTTTAATTCCATAATATTTTATTTTGTCATTGTATTTTCAGGAGTCAGCGGCGTGTACGGTCCGTCCTTGACTTCAAAGATTACCGTACCGCTTTCAAGGACCTCAATTGTATGCCATTGGCCGGCAGGAATCTGAACTCCGTAACTTCCCTTCAACGGGTCAAGTTCGCGGCTTTCTTCCAATTTTCCGCCCTCGCTGTAGAAAAGCACGTTGATCCGACCGCGAAGAACGAAATACGTTTCAGCAGTATGGGTATGGCGGTGAATCGGCAAATCAGTTCCTGGTTCCATTGCATTCATCAGCCTTTGTGCCTTAGCCTCAAGACTGTCATGCAGATTATAGTTCATCCGCAAACGCGGGCTTTCCTTTGCCTGTGCCGTCACACCGTCAAGCAATTCTTTGTCTATTACAAGCATAACCGATTATTTTACAACCTTTTCGAAATAAGTATCGGGGCGGTTCGGGTCAAAGCACTCGTTGCACCAGATAAGAGTTACAAGATTCTCCCTCTCTGAAAGGTTTACGATATTGTGAGTATATCCCGGGATAGTCTCAACAACCTCAATTTTATCGCCAGAAACCTCAAAATTGATAACCTCATCGGAATCAATCTTACGCATCTGGATAAGACCGTGACCGCTGACAACAACGAATTTCTCAACCTTTGTATGATGCCAGTGCTCGCCCTTGGTAATGCCCGGTTTGGAGATATTCACCGCAACCTGACCGCGGTCCGCCGTTCTGAGAATCTCTGTAAAACTGCCACGCTCGTCAACGTTCATCTTCAAAGGATAGGCAAAACGCTCCTTAGGCAGATAAGTAAGGTAAGTTGAATAAAGATTCTTCGCCAAACCGTCGCCCATATTTGCAACGCCGAGATTCGAAGGCATATCCTTAAACGAGCGGATAATCTCAACAATCTCGCCAAGAGTGCGGGTATGAGTAACAGGAACCTCGCAGAAATTGCCGTCACGATGCTCGTTGCCCGACAACGCCGCAATCAACTCGTCCACAACGTCATCGATATACACGAGATTCATAACAACGCTCGGATCGTTAACCGTAATAGGTAGGTCATTCGCGATATTGTTGCAGAAAGTTGCAATGGCACTGTTATAGTTAGGGCGGCACCACTTTCCGAATACGTTCGGGAAACGGTAAACAAGCACCTTCGCACCCGTTTCCGCAGAATAGTCAAACATCAACTGCTCGCCGGCACGCTTTGACTCGCCATAAGGATTGTCAAGAACCGCCTGGATAGATGATGAAATCATAACCGGACAAGTGTTTCCATACTTCTTCAAAGTATCGAGAAGCACCGATGCAAAGCCGAAATTGCCCTTCAGAAACTCAGAATTGTCCTTTGGGCGGTTAACACCGGCAAGATTGAAAACAAAGTCCGCATTCTTGCAATACTCATCAAGGTCGGCAGGGTCACTGTCGATATCATATTCATAAACGACCAAGCCCTCACCGTCAATGCCGTAATTGCGTGCCTTGCCGTCGCGGATATTGTAAAGTTGCGACACAAGATTGCGACCGACAAAGCCCTTGGCTCCGGTAACTAATATTTTCATTGTGATAAAAATTTAATTAAATGGAAAAAGAAAGATAAAGCCTTCCAGTGCGTAAAAGATTTCCGATTGGCAGTTTATGGCTTCTGCCGTAAACCTATAACCCAATATAATTACTATAAATACTATTGTCCCTATCCTCCAATCATTCGATGCCCATCTCCGATTTCCGCAAGATTTCCAAACTGTAGGGACACTTTGAATAAGTGTCCGCCCTCCCAGAATTGGTGCGAAACCGAAGGCAACACAGCAGATTGCCGATTTTCACGCATCGACTAATTCGATGCCCATCTCCGATTCCCGCAAGATGCGTCAAAATTGGTAAAATGCAAGGCGTCCAAGATTGAGCACGCAAGGAGTGTACGACTGTACTCGACTAAGTGCGAAACCGAAGGCAACACAGCAGATTGCCGATTTTCACGCATCGACTATTCGATGCCCATCTCCGATTTCCGCAAGATGCGTCAAAATTGGTAAAATGCAAGGCGTCCAAGATTGAGCACGTAAGGAGTGTACGACTGTACTCGACTAAGTGCGAATACCGAAGGCAACACAGCAGATTGCCAATTTTCACGCATCGACTATTCGGAGCGGATTTCGCGTGCCTTAGCCTTCTCAATCAAGCCCAAATCCTCCTGGATAAAGCGAAGACGCATCAACTGCTCCTTCATACCCTCAACACCGAGACGCTGAGTATTGTGGCTATGGTAATCCTCAATACGAGAAACCTCCTCATCACCCTCTGAGAAGAACTTGTCATAGTTCAAGTCACGGTTATCGCAAGGAATACGGTAATAATTGCCCATATCGATAGCCTTAGCCATCTCCTCGCGAGTCACGAGAGTCTCATAAAGTTTCTCACCGTGGCGAGTACCGATAACGCGAACCTCAGTATCACCGTATTTCGGATCAACCTTAGAATATATTTCCTTCAGCGCCGTAGCAAGAGTCTCCAAAGTAGCCGCAGGAGCCTTCTGAACGAAAAGGTCACCGTTATGACCGTGAGTAAACGCATAGATAACCAAGTCAACAGCATCATCAAGAGTCATCATGAAGCGAGTCATATTAGGGTCAGTGATAGTAATAGGATTACCCTCCATCATCTGCTCAACCCACAAAGGGATAACCGAGCCGCGGCTCGCCATAACATTACCGTAGCGGGTACAGCAGATAGTAGTATCCGCACCCTCGCCAAGCTCACGACCCTTGGCAATAGCAACCTTCTCCATAAGTGCCTTACTGATACCCATCGCATTGATAGGATAAGCAGCCTTATCAGTAGAAAGAACAACAACATTCTTCACTCCGTGCTCGATAGCAGAAAGAAGAACGTTTTCAGTACCAAGCACGTTAGTGCGGGTAGCCTCCATAGGGAAGAACTCACAACTCGGCACCTGCTTCAAAGCCGCAGCAGCAAAAACATAGTCAACGCCGCGCGCATAGCAATATCAACAGAAGTCTTGTTACGGACATTGCCGATATAGAATTTCACCTTAGGATTCTGCAAGCGGTGACGCATATCGTCCTGCTTCTTCTCATCACGGCTGAAAATTCTGATTTCCTTGATGTCGCTATCAAGAAAGCGACGTAGCACGGCATTACCAAAAGAACCCGTACCGCCTGTTATCAACAGGACTTTGTCTTTAAATACTGACATAATGATATAAAATTTATAGATTTATTCCTAACTTTTTTAAAAAATATTCCTTAACTTCTTGTTCTGATGGATTTTTCCCTATTGATCTTTGCATCTCATACCATTTGGCATCTACCAATATTCGATACCAATACGTTTGTAATGTTGCCCATAAAAAGCCCGCCTTACCATCAAGAAAACCACCAAGAATTAGATACTTGATAATGAAAAAGGCTCCTGCCCTAAAAAATGGAGGAAGTTTATAGTATAAGCCTTTCTTAGCATTGCGTCCTCCAAGACCCGCATCTTCTTTTCCAAAGCCATAAAACTTACATACTTCTACAGCCAATTCCCTGTTTGAATATGAGTTATGCTTTTGAGTCCACCATGTTAAATTATTAAGATTATAATCAACAAAACGAGATTTCAAATTAATTGCATTTCCTCTAATCAACACACATTGCTCGTCCATCCAGCGTTGTTCCATATAGACACAACCCTTTCTCCATAATCTCAATAGATATGGAGGCTTTATGCGACCATGCCTAACATTCTTTTCAAGAAAATATACATCTCGAGGTATATTGCACCCAGTAATACTATCTGGCAATAATGGCAATGTTTGCTTTATCTCTAATATGCATTCTTCTGTCAAATACTCATCAGCATCAAGTCGTAAAATCCAATCGCCTGAGCATTCCAAAGTATCTAAAGCCCACTGGAACTGCTGTGCTTGATTTACAAACTTATGCTGTACAACTCGTGCTCCGCATTCTGCTGCTATAGAGCATGTTGCATCAATTGAAAAACTGTCAACAACATAAATCTCATTAGCTATTTTTTTAGCATTTTCCACACACCTTGCGATATGAATTTCTTCATTAAATGTGAGAATTATAGCTGTTATTTGCATATAAAAATTTTATTAAAATTCTATTATGGATTTTGCTATAGCTTCAGGGCTAAGGCATTCCGGTATTTCCAACTTAAACGAAGGTAGAACATCAATTGCTTCTTGTATTGCTTTTGCTATACTTTTAGAGGTGTTGTCGCAAATTATCCACCTGTTTCCTATTGATTTAAGGTATTTCTCAAAATAGTCTTTATGTATCCCATCTCCTATATGGATTATAGGCTTGTCATAATTTGCATAATAAAATGTTTTTCCTGCTGGTTGGGTAACTCCAGATAGTCCAGCCAAACTTAACAGAATATCACATTTTGACTCCAATTTCTCTATTTCATTCGCAGGCTTCCGACCTGGCTCAATATCTAAGTTAGGATATTGTTTTGCATCTACTTCAAAATCAGCATCCCCTCTTATAATAAACTGAACATTTGGAAATCTCTCAAATACTGAAAGCAATGGTTCTATATTTCTAACGCGTCGCTGATATGCTCCAAATAGGCCTATAGTTATTTTCTCGTTTTTAGGTTTGCCTTTATCAAAAGGATGCTCTATATAACTTACATGCGTATATGACATTTTATCTGACATATCAGGGTATAATTCCTGTTCCTTTTCGCATAATAATTTGTAGGAAAAGAATACTTTATCTGCTTTAGAAAGGATTTTCCTTTCTAAATATTTATGCATAAACCTTGTCTTAGGAATCTGGTTTATATCATCACACCTTCCCAAAGACAACGGATCTGTCCAAAACTGAATCAATGGGATGTCTTCAAGTTTGTTCGTTCTCCTCAAATCGCTGGCAAACAGCCCATTAATGGGGGGGGGTACAAATGAGAGTATGGAATTGTATTTTCCTTTTAAGCCTAATGTAATTTGCTTATCACTATATGGTCGTAAAAAAGCATCCTTAAAAAAATGCAAGTAGAAACTATATAGTAACTTTGCTTTAGAACTTTTGACTTTTTTAGAAATCCAACTTCTCGAAATATTTACCTCGTAAATGTTTTCAAAATAATGGCCGTATTTTTCTTTTATAATCGAAATTATATCACTATGCCCTAAAAGAACAATATCAGACTTATATCCAGCACGTTTCAATCCATTAAATACTGAACTTGACATAAACAAGTTCGAATCAATCTGCCGAGTGGCATATACGCATAATATACGTTTAATTTTAGATTTTTCCATTAGGTAAAGTATTCTCAATTTTAGCCCAATCAACCATATTATCACTTAGCATTTTTTTATGTATTTCTTGTTCCTGTTCACTAAATCTATCTTTTATTTTTCTAGCAGGAATCCCAGCATATATACTATATGGCAAAACATCTTTAGTTACAACAGAACCTGCTGCAACAATTGCCCCGTCTCCAATTTTAACACCTGTCATTATTATGGAATAAGCACCTATCCAAACATCACGGCCTATAATAGTCTCACATAATTCATCTCTTCCAGAAAAAATAATCGGAGTACCTGCAATTCTATAATTATGGTCGCTTCCTAAAATGCTTACATTATTCGCTAATATAGAAAACTTTCCTATTTTAACTTTTGGATAGATTAAACAATTTGGACCAATATAACTATAATCATCGGCTAAAATATCTTTTGACACCCCCTTTAACCCCCTCGTTGCAAGAAATTTTTTACTTACATTTCTTAATCTATACTTACGTATATAATATGCTCGTTTTATTCTTCGTAATTTATTTTTTATATTATAAATTAATGACATTTTTAATTGTTTTTAATTGTACATGTGGATTAAATTTCTCATCAATAACATTATAACAAAGTTCTCTAATTTTATCTCTATTTTTGTTATTTTGGAAAAATATTGAAATTGAATTTTTTAAAGAAACAACATCTCCATACTTAAAGTACGCTCCAGTTTTCCCTTCTTCTACAGCCTCAAACTCAGGCATTTGCATTGAAAAATCATCATGAGTAAGTACAGGTAATCCAAACGACATACAATGCATTGCTGTAAGACCTACATTACCTGGGGAGACGCATAAATCTGCATTATATATTAAATGTGACAATTCTTCTTCATCATAACAAGCTCCATAAAACCATACAAACCTTTCTAAACCAAAATCTCTACACTTTAACTCTAAACTTTCTTTTTCAACACCATTTCCTATCAGAGTTAAATTAAAATTTTGATTTTCTTTTCTAAGCAGTTTCATAGCCTCTAAAATCATTCCTAATTTTTTCTCTGATGATAATCTCCCAATAAATAAAAGATTTTTGTTAGAATTTGAAAAATGCCTCTCGAAAACATCTGACGACCGTAATTTATTACGAATAGAAAGTTGTTTATCGTATGCTAAAGAGTTATATATAACATGTAATTTCTTAGAATTAAATCCTTCTTTTATCATAAGTTGTTTTGCATAGTCGCCATATAATAAAATATTATCAGCCAAACTGTAAAAAGCCTTTTTTAGTGTCTTCTCTAAAAAAGACTCCTTGCCATACCATCCATGTGTCCATAAATGAATTTTTTTCTTTGAGAACTTGCAATAAAACAAAGCCCACCAAGTTGAAAGACATCTTACTTCTCCAAGAAAAATATAGTCGGTATAGTTTTTCCTTAAACATTTATTTATACCTTTTTGGTAATAGAAACTATTGCCAATTCTATGATTCTCCAATTCAGTTTGAAAATTATGAAGCAAATTATAGTCCAATTTCTTTACATCCCCCATTTTATCTCCAAAATAGAAGTCACAGTCAAGCTCTTTATCCAGCAATTGAAATATTTCCTGTCTATAATGTTGCGCGTAATTATAGACTAAACAAAGTTTTTTATACATAATATAATTTATAAATAACAAATCTTTTTGAAGTGTATTCCTAATAAATAAAAAGCACAAATTACAGGTGTACCAGGACCAAAAGGGTATGTTGATTCAAAAAGACTAACTATTAACAATAAGAGCAAACATAAAAACGGATAAACTTTAATAAAAGGCACTCGCTTTAAACCACGGAAGCAAATAACCCATAAATAAAAGTAAATTGGGAATAACAATAAACCTCCAACAAACCCATACCTTGATAATACATTAATGATATAATTATCCAATGTAGGCAAATTTGCTCCTATAGATATGTTACCAAAAACAAAATCCTTATAAAAAGAACTTAACCCAATTTGATACAAATCCAAACGACCTGATGATACACTATTTAAATCTGAAACATCTTTATTCTCAAAAAATGAAGAATATATATAATCAAAAGATATAATATTAAAATAAAATATACAGAAAAATAGAGCTAACACAGAGATAAAAGCCATAGGGTTTCTTAGTATTTTAAAAAGTGAATGTCTATTCTTATACATTACTACACAAATAATAAGAATTAACGCAACCATAGCAGACCTGCATCTAAACGTTATTAAGCAAACTAAAGAAACAAAGAAACTAATTGAATAGATTAATTTGTAATTTAAAGTTCTAGATACAATTAACTTATATAAAGAAAGGACTGCGCCCGTACCCAATATTACTCCACTCGAATTTTTGGCAAGAAAAGCATATCCTATACTAATTTCAAATCTACCTAAAATGTGGTAAACAGAAAATAGCCCCATAAATATTGCTGAAAATATAAAAATATTAATACACTTATTTATCAAATCTTCACTAGGATTTCTAACTGTATAGCCAACAATAAAACAGATTATACTTAAAATAACATTTAAAACAGCCGTAAATATAAATTCGTCGTAAATAAAAAATACTATACTACTGACTAATAAACAAACGGAGACATACGGAACAATTAAAGTAAAGATAACTCCACTATACCTAAAAAAATTAAACAAGACACAAGAAACCACAAGTACTATTATTACTGTTGTCACAATTGAGTAATAAGAAGATTCGACTATTTGTGGTAAATATGCAACATTTACTAAAATTAATATTAGGTAAATCAGTAAATGATTAAATTTCGCCAATGATGTCTGCATAAAATTTTTAAAGCACTTTTGTTTAAGAATTAATCTCTTCTAAAAATATCTCTTGTATATACTTTTTCTTTTACGTCATCAAGACAAGCATCATAGCGGTTTGCTATAATTGCTTGACTCTTTGACTTAAATTCTTCCAAATCATTTACAACCTTACTGCCAAAGAATGTTGAACCGTTATGAAGTGTTGGTTCATAAATGATAACTTCCGCTCCTTTCGCTTTAATACGCTTCATAACACCTTGAATTGAAGACTGACGGAAATTATCGCTATTAGATTTCATTGTCAATCGGAAAACACCAACAACGCATAACTTTTCTTCATTTGGCGAGTAATCGCCTCTATTATAGTAATCATAATAACCGGCTTTTTTCAAAACTCTATCTGCTATAAAATCTTTTCGAGTTCTGTTACTTTCTACAATAGCAGACATCATATTTTGCGGAACGTCTTGGTAATTAGCAAGCAACTGTTTTGTATCTTTTGGCAAGCAATAACCACCATAACCAAAACTTGGATTATTATAATGAGAACCAATGCGAGGGTCAAGACTAACACCATTAATGATTGACTGGGTATCAAGACCTTTCATTTCAGCGTATGTATCCAACTCATTGAAATAACTTACTCGCAATGCAAGATATGTATTCGCAAAAAGTTTCACGGCTTCTGCCTCTGTCAGTCCCATAAAAAGAGTGTCAACATTCTCCTTAATTGCTCCTTCTTGCAATAGTCTGGCAAATGTATTGGCAGCCATTTCCAAACGAGCATCACCCTCAGGTCTGCCAACTATTATTCTGCTCGGATATAAATTATCATAAAGAGCCTTACTTTCACGCAAAAACTCAGGAGAGAAAATTATATTTTCTGTATTGAATTTCTTCCTGACGCTTTCTGTATAACCTACTGGTATAGTACTTTTAATTACCATAATAGCATTTGGATTTACCTTCAATACCAATTCTATAACTTCTTCTACATGAGATGTGTCAAAATAGTTTTTCACAGCATCATAATTAGTAGGTGCGGCAATAACCACAAAATCAGCATCTCGGTAAGCACTTTCTCCATCAAGAGTTGCTGTTAAATTGAGATCCTTTTCTGCAAGATACTTTTCAATATAGTCATCTTGGATTGGAGACTTTCGATTATTTATCAATTCAACCTTTTCAGCAATAACATCAACTGCTGTTACCTGATTGTGCTGTGCAAGCAATGTAGCAATACTTAAACCAACATAGCCTGTTCCTGCAACTGCAATTTTCATATCTGTAAATTTTTTTCTTTAATACTTTTTATTTAATAGAACTTCTATACTTGTAATGCAATAGCAATAAGTAGAATGATTGAAATACTAACATACTTATAGCATAGACTAATGCCCCTTTTTGCGTATAAATAATGAGAAAGGCTGTCAACGCAACAATTCCTATATCTCTGATAAGTTTTGAAACGAATAAAAACCAATTCAAACTCTTTGCTATTAATTCTTGAGTATAAATATTTGAAAGACTTGTAACTACTGATGTAAAGACAAGAATATTTAGAACAATTGGAAGTCCCTCATAAGAATCTCCATAAAGTAGATATGTCCAGTTGGACAAAACGGCAATAACTAAAAATGGAATAAATGTAGAAACAAAATTTATTAATAATAAACGGTTAAGAATTCTATGATTTTTTTCTAAATCATCACTTATCGAAGCAAAATTTGACAGAGCAACATTTCTTAAAGCCCCGGGCACAAATAAGACGATAGACATCCATTGCGTTGCTGCAGAGCATATACCTAATTCAACATATCCTGCTAATCTTATTAAAACGTAAGAAACAGCCCAATTGGATATTGAATACAAACTTTCCTGTAGTGCAACTGGTAACGAAAAAGAAACTAAATCTTTAAATGTTTTCTTATCAGAACTAGTTTTTGAACGAGGTATCTGTTTTTTAATTGATAAGTAATTGATTATACAATTAAAGCCTAAAGAAATAACCAAAGCAATAACTGCTCCATCAAAATCATAAAATAAAGTTAAAAGGATAGTCGATATAAATGTAACTATACCAATTTTTATATTATTAAGGGCTATAACTTTATAAGCTTTTAAGCCACTTAAAATACCTATTTGAGTAGTATTTAGAGCATTAAACAAAATAGCAATAGAAGAAATACGCAAAGCACTATTTAAATGTTTTGCTTCAAGCACTTCTGCTATTTGTTCTGAAAATAAAAATACTAATAAGGCTATTAATCCACTTACAATCAAAGTTATTACATAACAAACTCTTTGTATGCAATTTAAATTTTCAGGATTTTTATCTTTTGTTTCCGCTATAAACTTAGTTGCCGTAATACCTAATCCGAAAGAAGAAAATATAGCAATCATTATTAATGTACTCTTAATGATACCATATTCGCCATAAACTTCACTTCCAAGAAAACGAGCAACTGCAATACCAGCGATTAAAGATAAGCCCTTTCCTATAAAATTTCCAAATAGGGCCCAAAATGAATCCTTTGCTAAATCACTGCCTTTTAATCTATTATATATATTAATAAATCCCATTAAATAGGTGTTTAGTTTTCGTAATTTGATTTGGCGTGGTAGCCGTAGGTGTAGCCGTACTTGTATCCGTAGCGGGTTCCGGTTTTGACGGTTCCGTTGAGGATTACGCCGAGCCTGTTGAACTTCTTCTCGTTGTAGATTTCCTGGATTTCGGGGAGCATCTCACGCTCGAGCAGTCCCGCGCGTAGGATGAATATCGTCCTGTCGCAGTGCTTTCCGATAATCTGCGTATCGGCAACCAGCTCGATTGGCGGACAGTCGATGAACACGCAGTCGTAGCCGCACTTGAGTTCCCCTAGTGCCTTTTCGAGACGCTCAGTCATGAGTAGTTCCGTCGGGTTCGGCGGAATGGTTCCGACCGGCAGCACGTCAAGGTTGCCGTATTGCGGGTACTTGCAGAGCAGTCCGTCAGGCTGCCGACGCGTCCCGCGAGGTAGTCGCAGAAGCCTTTAGCCGGGGCTCCGACAAACTGTGAAGCCGAAGCGTGGCGCAGGTCTCCGTCGATGACGAGCACCCTCTTGCCCTTTATGGCAAGTGCGGCAGCGAGGTTCATGGTGACGAACGACTTTCCGCTTCCGGGGTTGAATGATGTCACCGCAATGATGTCAGACTTGCCTCCGTTCTCCGACATCATCTCCACGTTGGTGCGCAGCACGCGGAACGCCTCGTTGATGTAGTCGCGGTTTCCCTCTTCTACGACAATGCCCTTTCTCTGCGCCTTTTTGCGGAACCTTCCGAGAAGGCTTCTGTCCTCGTTCCTGTACATTGGTATCTCACCGAGGAACGGCACTGTAAGCCCCTTGAGGTCCCTTCTGCCACGTATGGCTGTGTTCATGTTCTCGCGCATGAAGATTATGCCCACCGGGATTAGCAGGCCGATTGCGAACGCAACCAGGAGTATGTTTTTCTTTATCGGCGACGTTGGCAGGTCACTTCCGCTCGGCGGTGTGATTATGCGCGTGTTGTATGCCGTGAACGCTTGTGACAGCTCGTTCTCCTCGCGCTTCTGGAGCAGGAAGAGGTATAGCGACTCCTTGACCTTCTGCTGGCGCTCCACGGAGAGCAGGTACTTCGCCTGCGTCGGGTTCGCCGCAATCTGCTCGTTTGTCTTGCGCTCGGTGTCCTGGAGTTTCGCTATTCTCGCCTGAAGGGTAGTTATGTTGTTTTCAACGGTGCTTGCTATTCCCTCGCGGAGCTTCTCCAGCTCTGCGTTCAGCGACTCCACCAGCGGGTTGGACGCGCTGCTGTTGGCCATCAGCTTGTCGCGGCTGAGGAGGCTGCCGTTGTACGCGTTGATCTGCGCCTCGAGGTTTTCGTTGCCGATGCCGGTGTTGACAGGCAGCAGCTTGTCCGCGGTCTTTTCGCCCTCAAGGTACGACTTGATGAACTTGCTCATGTATAGCTGGTTGGCGAGTTCCATCATCTGGTTGTCCGTAGCCACGCTCTTGTTCATGAACATTCCCGAAACCGCCTCCACGTCGGGAAGCAGGTGCCTGCTCTTGTATGAGGAAATGTCCTCGTCAACGCTGCCCAGTTCCTTCTCTATCATTTCCAGTCGCTCGCTGATGAACGCCGACGTGCTGACCGCGATCTGGTTCTTGTCCTTCACCCAGTTCTCGTTGTAAACGGTGAGCGTTCCGAGTATGTCCTCGGCGCGCTTGGTGGAGCAGTCGCTGACCGAAAGGTCAATCACCGAAGCCTTTTCGCTGTTCAGCGATACCGACAGTCTCTTAAGTATTCCGCTCGCAGTGGTGTATATTCCCGAGCGGCGCACGTGTATTTCCTGCTCGCCCTTGATGCCGAACGCCTCCGTTGCGGAAACGGTCACCGTTCCGAGGGGTGTCTTGAACGGCTTTCCGAGCGAGCCTTCAGCCTTTCCGGAGAATTCCTCCTCGCCCATTTGCATCTTGTCTATTGTCACCGCCCCGTCACCGCTGACCGTCATGCGGAACGAAGCCCCCTGCTTTTCTCCTATTCCCGCAATGGAGACCTTCACCGGCAGGTTGGAGCCGTATGCCACCTCGTCGTGGAACCTGCCCGGCAGGGAGTAGTTCATGTCAAGGTTCAGGCGTCTGACAACCTCCTCCATCAGAGCCGGCGAGCGGAACGCTATCAGTTCGTTGTTGACGTTGGAGCTTGTCTGCACCAGCCCCATTTCCGAGAATGTCGAGCTGATGTCCCCCGCGAGTGACTTTCCCTTTCCGTCCTCCTTCACCAGCACGGACGCCGTCCGCGTATAGACAGGAGGGGTGGAAAGAAGGTAGTACGCCGCAACGCCGAGCGTCACGCCAAGGGTTATGACAAACCAGTGCCACTTGTCGAGGCACGAATACGCAAGGTCGCGCAGGTTGAAGAAGTTTTCTGCCTGCCCCGCCTTTATGTCGCTTTGCTGCATTATCATATCAAAGAGAGTGTGTTTCGTTTATAAAATGGCGGTCTTTCCGCCGTTACTGAGTTTTCATTTAATCAAGCCTGCCTTCTGCAAATTTCCCCTTCGGGCAGGCACTTTTGTGGAGTATTATATGCCGTTCTTGGGATGCGTCATGCTGATGCCCTATTTTGTGACAATTACCGTTACGGTGGTCGCTATCGATGTCAGCACTGACACGAGCGAGAACCAGAACGCCGTTGACCTGACGTTGTTTCCGTTCACCGTTGCCTGTCTTGCCTTCATGGCGTTCGGCTCGACATACACCACGTCGTTCTGTTGGAGGTAGAATACCGGAGACGCGTACAGTTCGCTGCCCTTTGTCAGGTCAACGCGGTACAGCGTTGTCTTTCCGTCAACGTCCCTCTGCACCAGCACGTTCTCCCTCTTTCCCTGTATTGTGAGGTCTCCCGCCATGCTGATTGCATCGAGGATTGTCACGCGGTCCTTGTCGATGCTGAACCGTCCCGGGCGCTGCACCTCTCCCAGCACGGAAACTGTAAGATTGAGGAACTCCACGGTCACCACAGGGTCCTTGACCAGGTTCTGCCCCTCAAGCTCGCCCTTTATCTTCATGCATGATCCGGCTGCGGTAAGTCCCGCCACGTGAACCTTTCCGAGTACGGGGAAATCGATGTTACCCTCAGTATCGACAGTGTATCCCGAAAGGCCCTGGCTGTATGAAGACTTGTGTCGATCGCCCCGAGAGCTGCCTTGTGACGTACGGCAGGTTGAACAGGTTGCTCAGCGGGGGTCACGGCTGTTGACGAGGACGCTGATCTTGTCGTCGGGAAGGATCCTGATATTCTTCACGTTTGCAATCTGCACGGTCTGCCCGCTGTTGATATCCTCAAGATAGGCTATCTTCGGGGCAGAGCACGCCGTCGCCAGCAGAGCCGCCAGCGACAGGATGATAAGTCTGATTCGTTTCATATTATAGTGTTTTTATTTTTTGCGATTGTTTCCGCGTGGGCGGATGTAATGCATTGTGTTCCTACAATTGATTGGTAATCAAATTATTTTGCCTTTCTTTTTGCTATTGCCTTAGAGAGGGCTATGTTCAGCACCGTCCACACGGCGATGTCGATAACAAGTATCAGGTTCACGTCAACGTGTCTTGACATGGCGTAGTTTGCCAGAGTCAGTGCCAGCGAGAACAGCACGATGGTTACCATCGCCGGCCTCTGCTTCATGCCAACAGCCAGCAGCTTGTGATGGATGTGGTTCTTGTCAGGAAGGAAAGGGTTGTTTCCGGCGCGCACACGGTGCAGATAGACCCTCACCACGTCGCAGCACGGCACCAGAAGGGGAGAGAACGCCAGCACCAGAGGGTTGAGCGTGCCGCCGTTAGCACCGGATGCGTTCAGGGACAGCAGGAAGGCGAGGATGCAGAGCAGCGTGCCGATGGTCAGGGAACGCGTGTCGCCCATGAATATCTTCTTCTGCTTCTCGGGGTTGCCGAACACGTTGTAGTAGTAGAACGGAAGCGAAAGACTCCGAGGGTGGCGAAGGCGAGCATGGCGTAAATGTGGCAGCCAATGCTGAAGAACGCCACGCCGAATGTCAGGCAGGCTATCGAGCAGAGGCCTGAAGCGAGCCCGTCGATGCCGTCAATGAGGTTTATGGCGTTGATGATGAACACCGTTATGAGGACGGTAAGAGGCCAGCCTATCCATTCCGGGACTGCGTGAACTCCGAAGACCCCGTGCAGGTCGTCAAGCCATATCCCTCCGGAGATGAGCATCACACCGCAGAGTATCTGGATTATGAACTTCGCCCTGTACCTTACGCCGATAAGGTCGTCAGCCATTCCGGTGAGGTAGAGCATCATTATTGCGCAGAACGAGAATGCCAGAGGCTTGGCATGCTCGCCAAGCTCGCCGGGCATGTCCGCACAGCCCGTCGCGGCGTTTACCCCGAGCACCAGAACAAAGGAGAAGAACACTACAGGCTTGAAGGCTATGCCTCCCAGCCGCGGCACGGCGGAGCGGTGTATTTTCCTGTCGTCAGGCATGTCAAAGAGTTTCTTGCGGAACGCAATGAGGAGAATCTGCGGTATGACGATGCCGGCGCAGAACACGCATAGCAGAAAGACCGCAACGCAATTTACAATCCATAAATCCATAACTTTTCTATATCTTTTTAATGAGTGGCAATAGTGCCTGTTAGTATTACTGTGTCATTTTCCATGCGCCGCCAGACGCGTCTCCGGCACGGACCGGTGTGTGTTCAGGGTTGTCTTACCAGTTCTATGTACTCAGGGTCCACCTCTACGCCGGCCGAAAAGAACTCAGGCAGTTCCACGATAAGCCTCTTTGTCCTCGAGCCCCTTACCGACAGCAGGTTGCCCTCGTATCCGTCGAGCGGGCCGCCGATAATCCTCACGGCCCTGCCGACCATCGACGGGGTCAGCTCACCGGGAAGGTAATAGACGGGACTGTCCGTTGTGCCGACGGCGGCTATGAACCGCTCCATCTCCCTGTCTGCCACCACCATCGGCTGGCAGTATGACCCGCCGCGCACGAAGCGGTACTGCAGGGTGCCGGTCCTCGAAACCACCTTGTCGAGACGCCCGCGGTCGGAATGCACAAACAGCAGGTCCTGAACGTACGGCACCCGCTCCCTGACCTTCCTGCCTCGGCTGGTGCACACCTCCCATTTCATCGGTGTGAACACCTCGAAGCCTGCATCCTCCAGCATGGAGTACGCAGGGTTTTTGGCGTTGCGGCGCTTCAGGTCGCGCATGACGTACCAGTACGCCTCTTCTGTATGCCCGTTTTCGGTGTCAGTGCCCATTCTATTGGATTCAACGCAAAGATTCTAATCCTGCGGTGCTCTGTATAAGCCTGTAAGCCACGCAGTTACAACAAAACATTAAATAAGTTGAACTATAAAACCCCATTATCTTCAATAATCCCACGGGAAATCCCAAAACCCCGGGCTCTTGTCTTTCTCTCTTTAAGAAAAGGATTTTTCCTTATGAGTGCTAATGGCTGATTTTCAGGTATTAAAAGTATGATTTAAGTGCTTATTTTATGGCACAAAAATTCATCCCGAGCTAAAAAGCCCGAGAATAATTATTTATAATTCGAAAATTAATTATATTTTTATTTTCTTTGGAATAAGCAGATTCACAATAGTTTAATTATTAATTTATTAGCATTGTCAACAGCTGATGTATCCATAGTGGCAAGATATATGCGTGTAGTTGCTTCTGTATCATGTCCCATTGCCTCGCTAATTACGGATATTGGTATATTTTTACTTCTTGCAATACTAGCCCAACTGTGGCGGGCAACGTATGTTGTTAAAGGGCTTTGTAAGCCAAGTTCTTTTCCTATTATTTTTAATTTATTATTGACTAAATGCTCGGCACTTTTATACTGTGTCCAATTATTCTTGTCGGGTCTTTGTATTATTGGCAAAAGATAAAGATTGTTACTATTATCATATTTATCGATAATTTCTTGCATTTGCTTTTCCCACTTAATACATAACTGCTGTCCTGTCTTTCTCCTTTTATAAGAAAGAATACCATTTTGTAGATTTTCTTTTTTTAGAAAAGCTATATCAACAAATGACATTCCTCGTGTATAGAAACTAAACATAAATATATCTTTTGCAAATTCCATATTATAATCTGACTTGGAGTCAAAATTTTTTATTTTTCTGAAAAATTCAAGAGATATTGCTCTTTTTTTTGTTTTGCTTATACCTGTATATACATATTTGAATGGTAAATTTTGAACAGTCAAGCCTTGCTCAACTGCTCTATTATATATTGCACGTAAATTTCTCATATAGAAAGAAACACTATTTAAGCAAATACCATTATTTAATAAGTACATTTCGTATTTAGACATCAAGTTTTGATTAATGGAAGACAAACTAATATCTTCTATTTCTCCGAGAAATCTTTTAAAGCTATTTATTGCAGTTTCATAAGTTTCCGCAGTCCTGATTTTTCCATTTGATTTTAGACTATAAATTAAATTAACACAGAATTGGTTAAAGGAGACATGTTCTTTTGTCGATTTTGAACATAGTTCACTATTAATCAGGTTCCTAAACAAAGCCAAGTCCTCTTCTATTTTTTTCTGCAATGAAACGAGATAGACCAATCTTTCTTTACTCAGACACTTCCCAAAAATTATCGATTGTTGTTGTTGATTCCATTCATTAGCGTTCAGTTTATAATCTGTGCTTATTAATTTCTTTTTGCCATAAATTTTTAAATGGTAGCATAGACAGCCTTCCCCCTTATGACTTGTGGAAGAAATAAATTTAATCTGAATTAATCTCATTTTTTCTTGTTTTATAGTTTATGAATTAATTTGTAGTAAGACATTTGTATTATTATCATAACTAATGCAATTATAAAATTATATTTCAAAATACAATAAATGTTAAACGGATGTAATATTTCTAAGGGTTTCTTAATAAATCAGAATATTATTTATATCTTTGTAAGGAAAAATCCTTTTCTTAAAGAGAGAAAGACAAGAGCCCGGGGTTTTGGGATTTCCCGTGGGATTATTGAAGATAATGGGGTTTTATAGTTCAACTTATTTAATGTTTTGTTGTAACTGCGTGGCTTACAGGCTTATACAGAGCACCGCAGGATTAGAATCTTTGCGTTGAATCCAATAGAATGGGCACTGACACCGAAAACGGGCATACAGAAGAGGCGTACTGGTACGTCATGCGCGACCTGAAGCGCCGCAACGCCAAAAACCCTGCGTACTCCATGCTGGAGGATGCAGGCTTCGAGGTGTTCACACCGATGAAATGGGAGGTGTGCACCAGCCGAGGCAGGAAGGTCAGGGAGCGGGTGCCGTACGTTCAGGACCTGCTGTTTGTGCATTCCGACCGCGGGCGTCTCGACAAGGTGGTTTCGAGGACCGGCACCCTGCAGTACCGCTTCGTGCGCGGCGGGGTCATACTGCCAGCCGATGGTGGTGGCAGACAGGGAGATGGAGCGGTTCATAGCCGCCGTCGGCACAACGGACAGTCCCGTCTATTACCTTCCCGGTGAGCTGACCCCGTCGATGGTCGGCAGGGCCGTGAGGATTATCGGCGGCCCGCTCGACGGATACGAGGGCAACCTGCTGTCGGTAAGGGGCTCGAGGACAAAGAGGCTTATCGTGGAACTGCCTGAGTTCTTTTCGGCCGGCGTAGAGGTGGACCCTGAGTACATAGAACTGGTAAGACAACCCTGAACACACATCGGTGCGTGCCGGAGACGCGTCTGGCGGGCATGGAAAATGACACAGTAATACTAACAGGCACTATTGCCACTCATTAAAAAGATATAGAAAAGTTATGGATTTATGGATTGTAAATTGCGTTGCGGTCTTTCTGCTATGCGTGTTCTGCGCCGGCATCGTCATACCGCAGATTCTCCTCATTGCGTTCCGCAAGAAACTCTTTGACATGCCTGACGACAGGAAAATACACCGCTCCGCCGTGCCGCGGCTGGGAGGCATAGCCTTCAAGCCTGTAGTGTTCTTCTCCTTTGTTCTGGTGCTCGGGGTAAACGCCGCGACGGGCTGTGCGGACATGCCCGGCGAGCTTGGCGAGCATGCCAAGCCTCTGGCATTCTCGTTCTGCGCAATAATGATGCTCTACCTCACCGGAATGGCTGACGACCTTATCGGCGTAAGGTACAGGGCGAAGTTCATAATCCAGATACTCTGCGGTGTGATGCTCATCTCCGGAGGGATATGGCTTGACGACCTGCACGGGGTCTTCGGAGTTCACGCAGTCCCGGAATGGATAGGCTGGCCTCTTACCGTCCTCATAACGGTGTTCATCATCAACGCCATAAACCTCATTGACGGCATCGACGGGCTCGCTTCAGGCCTCTGCTCGATAGCCTGCCTGACATTCGGCGTGGCGTTCTTCAGCATTGGCTGCCACATTTACGCCATGCTCGCCTTCGCCACCCTCGGAGTGCTGCTTCCGTTCTACTACTACAACGTGTTCGGCAACCCCGAGAAGCAGAAGAAGATATTCATGGGCGACACGGGTTCGCTGACCATAGGCATGATGCTCTGCATCCTCGCCTTCCTGCTGTCCCTGAACGCATCCGGTGCTAACGGCGGCACGCTCAACCCTCTGGTGCTGGCGTTCTCTCCCCTTCTGGTGCCGTGCTGCGACGTGGTGAGGGTCTATCTGCACCGTGTGCGCGCCGGAAACAACCCTTTCCTTCCTGACAAGAACCACATCCATCACAAGCTGCTGGCTGTTGGCATGAAGCAGAGGCCGGCGATGGTAACCATCGTGCTGTTCTCGCTGGCACTGACTCTGGCAAACTACGCCATGTCAAGACACGTTGACGTGAACCTGATACTTGTTATCGACATCGCCGTGTGGACGGTGCTGAACATAGCCCTCTCTAAGGCAATAGCAAAAAGAAAGGCAAAATAATTTGATTACCAATCAATTGTAGGAACACAATGCATTACATCCGCCCACGCGAAAACAATCGCAAAAACGCAACGGACACGGTAAATGCAAAAACGGCACATATCACGGACACTCTGCAGAGTGTCCCTACAAGCAAAATTTATAACAAACTAACAATCAACAAACTGTAGGGACACAATGCATTACATCCGCCCACGCGGAAACAATCGCAAAAAATAAAAACACTATAATATGAAACGAATCAGACTTATCATCCTGTCGCTGGCGGCTCTGCTGGCGACGGCGTGCTCTGCCCCGAAGATAGCCTATCTTGAGGATATCAACAGCGGGCAGACCGTGCAGATTGCAAACGTGAAGAATATCAGGATCCTTCCCGACGACAAGATCAGCGTCCTCGTCAACAGCCGCGACCCGCTGCTGAGCAACCTGTTCAACCTGCCGTACGTCACAAGGCAGCTCGGGGCGATCGACAACAAGTCTTCATACAGCCAGGGCCTTTCGGGATACACTGTCGATACTGAGGGTAACATCGATTTCCCGTACTCGGAAAGGTTCACGTGGCGGGACTTACCCGCAGCGAGATCGCCGCGAAGATAAAGGGCGAGCTTGAGGGGCAGAACCTGGTCAAGGACCCTGTGGTGACCGTGGAGTTCCTCAATCTTACAGTTTCCGTGCTGGGAGAGGTGCAGCGCCCGGGACGGTTCAGCATCGACAAGGACCGCGTGACAATCCTCGATGCAATCAGCATGGCGGGAGACCTCACAATACAGGGAAAGAGGGAGAACGTGCTGGTGCAGAGGGACGTTGACGGAAAGACAACGCTGTACCGCGTTGACCTGACAAAGGGCAGCGAACTGTACGCGTCTCCGGTATTCTACCTCCAACAGAACGACGTGGTGTATGTCGAGCCGAACGCCATGAAGGCAAGACAGGCAACGGTGAACGGAAACAACGTCAGGTCAACGGCGTTCTGGTTCTCGCTCGTGTCAGTGCTGACATCGATAGCGACCACCGTAACGGTAATTGTCACAAAATAGGGCATCAGCATGACGCATCCGAAGAACGGCATATAATACTCCACAAAAGTGCCTGCCCGAAGGGGAAATTTGCAGAAGGCAGGCTTGATTAAATGAAAACTCAGTAACGGCGGAAAAACCGCCATTTTATAAACGAAACACACTCTCTTTGATATGATAATGCAGCAAAGCGACATAAAGGCGGGGCAGGCGGACAGCTTCTTCAACCTGCGCGACCTTGCGTATTCGTGCCTCGACAAGTGGCACTGGTTTGTCATAACCCTTGGCGTGACGCTCGGCGTTGCGGCGTACTACCTTCTTTCCACCCCTCCTGTCTATACGCGGACGGCGTCCGTGCTGGTGAAGGAGGACGGAAAGGGAAAGTCACTCGCGGGGGACATCAGCTCGACATTCTCGGAAATGGGGCTGGTGCAGACAAGCTCCAACGTCAACAACGAACTGATAGCGTTCCGCTCGCCGGCTCTGATGGAGGAGGTTGTCAGACGCCTGAACCTTGACATGAACTACTCCCTGCCGGGCAGGTTCCACGACGAGGTGGCATACGGCTCCAACCTGCCGGTGAAGGTCTCCATTGCGGGAATAGGAGAAAAGCAGGGGGCTTCGTTCCGCATGACGGTCAGCGGCGACGGGGCAGTGACAATAGACAAGATGCAAATGGGCGAGGAGGTATTCTCCGGAAAGGCTGAAGGCTCGCTCGGAAAGCCGTTCAAGACACCCCTCGGAACGGTGACCGTTTCCGCAACGGAGGCGTTCTGCATCAAGGGCGAGCAGGAAATACACGTGCGCCGCTCGGGAATATACACCACTGCGAGCGGAATACTTAAGAGACTGTCAGTATCGCTGAACAGCGAAAAGGCTTCGGTGATTGACCTTTCGGTCAGCGACTGCTCCACCAAGCGCGCCGAGGACATACTCGGAACGCTCATCACCGTTTACAACGAGAACTGGGTGAAGGACAAGAACCAGATCGCGGTCAGCACGTCGGCGTTCATCAGCGAGCGACTGGAAATGATAGAGAAGGAACTGGGCAGCGTTGACGAGGACATTTCCTCATACAAGAGCAGGCACCTGCTTCCCGACGTGGAGGCGGTTTCGGGAATGTTCATGAACAAGAGCGTGGCTACGGACAACCAGATGATGGAACTCGCCAACCAGCTATACATGAGCAAGTTCATCAAGTCGTACCTTGAGGGCGAAAAGACCGCGGACAAGCTGCTGCCTGTCAACACCGGCATCGGCAACGAAAACCTCGAGGCGCAGATCAACGCGTACAACGGCAGCCTCCTCAGCCGCGACAAGCTGATGGCCAACAGCAGCGCGTCCAACCCGCTGGTGGAGTCGCTGAACGCAGAGCTGGAGAAGCTCCGCGAGGGAATAGCAAGCACCGTTGAAAACAACATAACGACGCTCCAGGCGAGAATAGCGAAACTACAGGACACCGAGCGCAAGACAAACGAGCAGATTGCGGCGAACCCTACGCAGGCGAAGTACCTGCTCTCCGTGGAGCGCCAGCAGAAGGTCAAGGAGTCGCTATACCTCTTCCTGCTCCAGAAGCGCGAGGAGAACGAGCTGTCACAGGCGTTCACGGCATACAACACGCGCATAATCACGCCGCCGAGCGGAAGTGACCTGCCGACGTCGCCGATAAAGAAAAACATACTCCTGGTTGCGTTCGCAATCGGCCTGCTAATCCCGGTGGGCATAATCTTCATGCGCGAGAACATGAACACAGCCATACGTGGCAGAAGGGACCTCAAAGGGGCTTACGGTGCCGTTCCTCGGCGAGATACCAATGTACAGGAACGAGGACAGAAGCCTTTTCGGAAGGTTCCGCAAAAAGGCGCAGAGAAAGGGCATTGTCGTAGAAGAGGGAAACCGCGACTATATCAACGAGGCGTTCCGCGTCTGCGCACCAACGTGGAGATGATGTCGGAGAACGGAGGCAAGTCTGACGTCATTGCGGTGACATCATTCAACCCCGGAAGCGGAAAGTCGTTCGTCACCATGAACCTCGCCGCCGCACTTGCCATAAAGGGCAAGAGGGTGCTCGTCATCGACGGAGACCTGCGCCACGCATCGGCTTCACAGTTTGTCGGAGCCCCGGCTAAGGGCTTCTGCGACTACCTCGCGGGACGCGCCGGAAGCCTTGACGGACTGCTCTACAAGTACCCGCAATACGGCAACCTTGACGTGCTGCCGGTCGGAACCATTCCGCCGAACCCGACGGAACTGCTCATGACTGAGCGTCTCGAAAAGGCACTCGGGGAACTCAAGTGCGGCTACGACTGCGTGCTCATCGACTGTCCGCCAATAGAGCTGGTTGCCGACACCCAGATTATCGGAAAGCACTGCAACAGGACAATATTCATCCTACGCGCGCGGGACTGCTCGAGCGTGAGATGCTTCCGGAAATCCAGGAACTCTACAACGAGAAGAAGTTCAACAGGCTCGGCGTGATCCTCAACGGAACCATCAAAACCGGAACCCGCTACGGATACAAGTACGGCTACACCTACGGCTACCACGCCAAATCAAATTACGAAAATTGATTTGCGAAAAAAACGGCACGTTTCGCGGACACTCATTCAGAATGTCCCTACAGGCAAATACCGATAACAGATTAACATTCAACAAATTGTAGGGACGCAATGCATTGCGTCCGCCACCGCAGAAACAATCGCAAGAACGCAAAAACGCGAAAACGCAAAAACGTGAAAACCACGCTGGCAAATCCTCGCGGCCGAAAACGGTCAAAAAACCGCAAAACGCCGAAAAAAATAAAAAAATACCAAATTTCAAGATATAATTATGAAAGCATGTTTTATGGGCTTAGGCTATATCGGCCTGCCAACAGCAATCATCGCCGCTAAACACGGCATCAAAATCACAGGTGTTGACATTAATGCTAAGGTTGTTGAAAAAACAAACGCCGGTGAACTACACATCATTGAGCCGGGACTTGGCGACCTCCTTAAAGAAGTCGTCGCTTCCGGTATGCTCCACGCTTCAACTACTCCAGAAGTCAGCGACGCTTATTTCATGGTGGTCCCTACCCCATTCAAGGGAAACCACGAGCCTGACGTTTCTTACGTTGAAGCAGCAACACGCGCCGTCCTCCCTCTTCTAAAGGAAGGCGACCTTTACGTTATCGAGTCAACTTCTCCAGTGGGAACGACTGAGGCTATGGCGAAGATTATCTTCAGCGAAAGGCCTGAACTTGAGGGCAAAATCTTCATTGCATACTGCCCAGAACGCGTCCTTCCTGGAAACGTTATCTACGAATTAGTTCACAACGACCGCGTTATCGGTGGTCTTACTCCAGAATCTACCGACAAGGCTATCGAGTTCTACTCTCAATTCGTTCAAGGCACGCTCCACAAAACTAACAGCCGCACTGCCGAACTATGCAAATTGACAGAAAACTCAAGCCGTGACGTTCAGATTGCATTCGCCAACGAACTTTCTCTTATTTGTGACAAGGCAGGAATCAATGTTTGGGAACTTATCAACCTTGCAAACAAGCATCCACGCGTTAATATCCTTCAACCGGGTTGTGGCGTTGGCGGACACTGTATTGCAGTTGACCCTTACTTCATTACAGCCGATTTCCCTGCAGAAAGTAAGATTATCGCAGATGCTCGCGAGTTGAACAACTACAAGTCATTCTGGTGCGCAGAAAAGGTAAAAAATACAATGCTCGAGTTCGAGTTGAAGAACCACCGCAAACCAACGGTAGCAATGATGGGACTTGCATTCAAGCCGAATATCGACGACCTACGCGAAAGCCCTGCAAAGTATATCACAACAAAGGTTATGCAAAGTTGCAATAACGCGGATATCCTCGTTGTAGAGCCAAACGTAAAAGAGCATAACGTGTTCAAACTCACCGACTACCGCGAAGCGTACGACAAAGCAGACATCGTTGTATTCCTAACAGCTCACACACCATTCAAAGAACTCCCATGGCGTGACGACAAAGTAATCCTCGACTTCTGCGGAATATTCAAAAAATAAAACAACACCTTAGGGTGTATTCCTAATGAGTGCACCCTTGATTAACAACCAACTATGACCCAAACATCAAACAACAAGAGAATAGCAAAAAATACCTTGTTGCTCTATATCAGAATGATTCTGATAATGGCAGTAACCTTATATTCTTCAAGAGTAATTCTTGAAGTTTTAGGAGTAGAGGATTATGGAACATTTAATGTTGTTGGTGGTATAATAACGACACTTTCTTTTATTACAGGTTCTTTGGGAGGTGCGACATCTCGCTTTCTTACATTTGAACTGGGCAAGGGGAATAGCGAGAACGTTGAAAAAGTATTTAGAACAGCAAATACAATATACTATGCATTTTCGGCTATATTTCTAATTATAGCGGAAACAGTAGGGCTTTGGTTTGTAAATACATACTTAGAAATACCAGAAGGCAGAGAAATAGCCGTTCAGTTTGTATATCAGTGTTCGGTTATTACATTTATTATATCAATTATTAGCATTCCATATAATGCTCTTATTATTGCCCAAGAGCACATGAATGCTTTTGCCTATATCTCAATATATGAAGCTATAGCAAAATTGGCTATCCTATTCATTCTGCCAGCAATAGGCGGAGATTCTTTAATTTGGTATTCCATTTTATTAATGCTTGTTCAAGTTTCTGTGAGAATCATCTATAACGTTTATTGCAATAAACAGTTTAAGGAAAGTACAATGCGTTGGCTATGGGATAAGGAATTGATAAAAAGCATGTTCTCTTATTCTTGGTGGACAATGAATGGTTATTTGGCAATGGTAGGATATACTCAAGGTCTAAATATCCTTTTGAATATATTCTTTGGTCCCGTTGTTAATGCGGCAAGGGCTATTTCAGTTCAAGTACAATCAGCATTAGAGCAATTTTTTGGCAATATAACAATGGCTATCAAGCCTCAAGCTATAAAACAATATGCTCAAGGTAATTTAGAGTACATGCACGTTCTTGTACTAAAGGCAGGGCGCATCTCTTTCTTGATGAGTATTTTAGTTGCCATTCCACTTCTAATGTATACTGAATATATTATGAATCTATGGTTAGTTAATCCTCCTGAACATACTGTAACATTTGTTAGGTTAATGTTAATAGCAGGAATTAGCGGTTCTCTAAAGCAACATACGATAATGTCAATACATGCAACTGGCGATATAAAGAAATTTCAAATCTACGAAGGTTCTTTTCTGTTACTGATTATACCAATTGCATACTGCCTCGCAAAATTCTTTGATGCAAGTCCAGAAACTATTATTCTTTCTTATGTAATAATAGAAATTTTGTCCGAATTTTTGAGGGTAATATTGGTATATCCCAAAATAGACCTTAAAATTAAATTCTTCTTTACAAAAATTCTCTATAAATGTTTTTCCGTTTTAGGTATTTTATCAATTCCTGCATTCCTGATGTACAGATATACATATCCAAATAACTTTATTTCATTTGTAGTTCTCACTATGTCATTAATTTTGATAGGAATAGCTGTAATATTTTTTGTTGGATTAGAACAAGATGAAAAAGCACAAGTGAAACAAATACTGAAAAAATCAAAAGATGAATAAACATATAATAAGTTGCATCATTCCAGTTTATGGGGTTGAAAAATATATTGAACGATTTGCTCGGTCGCTTTTTGAACAAACATTGACCGAAAACGTTGAATTTATTTTTGTAAACGACTGTACTCCTGATAATTCTATAATTGTTCTTCAAAATACGATAGAAAAATATCCAAAAATAGAAGAGCAAGTAAAAATTATAAATAACCCTGTCAATAGCGGGCAATCACCATCGCGAAATAATGGAATTAAGACGTCTAAAGGCGAATATATAATTTGTCTTGACTCTGATGATTGGGTAGAGCCGACAATGCTTGAAGATATGTATAACAAAGCAATAACAGATAATTGCGATGTTGTAATTGCTGACTTCATCTATGATTCTAAAAAAAAACAATCAATAATAAAACAGCAGCCAAAAAATTTAAATGGACAAGATTGCATGAATCAAATACTCAATGGGCAACTGCACGGTTCTTGGTGTAACAAACTGTTTAAACGAAATTTGGTGGTAAATTCCAACATTATAGAACCTCAATTAGGTATGAATATGATGGAAGATTTAATGGTTACCACTCAACTGCTCTTCCATTCTAAAAAAGTTGGCTATGTTGAAAAAGCGTACTACCACTATTTCTTAAATACTAGTTCTGTATCTCAAACAGTTTCCGAAAAAAAAATTACAATCCATTCAATATGCATATGATTTTATTGAAAAATTTTACCACTTAAACAATCTTAATGATAGCGAATCGTTGAAAGCTTTGAAATTTTTCCGTATTTCAACACTTTCTACAATAGCATACGAGAGTTGCCTAACTGATTATAGCGTTGACTTTTGGAAATATAGAAAATTGTTACCGTCTATATTGAAACATCCTAAATTAGACATAGTACATCAACTCTCGTTAATCTTTAGGATTCTCAAGATGAAGCCGTTGGTTAAGTTAATAATCAAGATACAAAATTTAAAGGCGGCTATCAAATAACTAAAGGAAAGCCATCAATGAATAGATTAAAAGAAATAGATGTAATAAGAGCATTTGTCATTATCGTGTTGGTTATGTATCACGCCTTTGCCCCATTTTGCGGCAAATGGGAAATGCCAACAGGACTAACAGGCAATTCCTTTTATTATTGGTTTGCAATATTGAATTATAGTGGAATGTTGGAAACTTTTGTTTTTATTTCTGGATATGTATTTGCATATTCTGCAAGTAAAAAAAATACAAGTTTCACAATTTTATTAAAAAGCAAATTTAGGAGATTACTTATACCTTGTTTCTGTTGGGGAATATTGATTAATCTATACCCATTCAATGTTGAAAAATGGTTAGAATTAAACACATGGACAAGTATAATTAATGGTTTTGGGCATTTTTGGTTTCTTCCAATGTTATTTTGGGTTTTTGTCTTATATTACGTTGTAAATAAACACCTAAGCAATTTTAGATATTTAAATGTATTATTAATAATATTGGCAATCTTACCGTATCCTACCATACCAATGCATCTAAATAATTCTTTTTATTATTTGCTGTTTTTCCACTTAGGGAAAGTGTTTTTTGAAAACAAAACAAAGTTATTAAATATAAAGAAATCAAATACATATATTATTCTAACAACATATTTACTTTTATTTATTTTAGGTTCTTTAGCCATAAACTCTAATACTCTTAATCCAGAAAATGCGACCTCATTAATTAATAAAGCATTGATTATTGAAGGAGGAACAACTGTTAGATTTGTTTACTCTCTATTTGCCGTGCTAATTTATTATCTTGTATTTACTAATATTTCCTTAGTTTTAAAAGATAATATCTATTCAAAATTACAAGTTATTGCCAAATATTCATTTGGCATTTACATCTTCCAAGAAATAATATTAAGACAAATATATTATAATTGTGGTATAGGTAATTTATTAGGAATTTATTCTCCATGGGTTGCTTTTATTTCCGCCTTTGTACTATCACTTATGCTTAGCATTTTATTTTCAAAAAGTCGTGCAACTAAATTCTTATTGGGTCTATGATGCTTAATAGTTTGACAACTTCTGAAGTAATATTTAACTTATTACTGTGGGTTATATTAATCTTCGTGTATAGAAAACAATTTAAGACACGAAATATAGGACCAAATAACTATAATTTTTTACTTATAATTGTTGTATTGTACTCTACTTTTGGATTTGTTTCTGGAGATTATTTCCATTATAAAGAATTGTATGATCGAATAACGCGAACAACCAATATTACAGCTATTCACCTCGAATCTTTTTATTTGTCGTTAATTGAATTTTTGCCAGAAGATTATAATTTATGGAGATTCGCCGTATGGGGGTTAAGTACAATTGTTACTATATTGATATTTAAGAAACTGAATTTAAATCCTCAATTCACAACTCTTATTTTCACTCTGGTCCTAATGCAGTACTTTGCGGCTCCAAGAAACACATTGGGATATATGGTGTTATATTTTGGTGTTGCTTGGTTATTGTATAGTAAACCAAAGTCATTGGTGTCAATGGTCGTAGGAATTGTAATAATCTGTTGTTCTACACTGTTCCACAAAAGTATGATTCTCTATATTTTTCTAATAATCATTTCTTTAATCCCAATAAAAAAAATTCATATCATAACTGCACTATTTTATTTCCTATACTATATGTCTCCATTATTAAGTACTCAATGCTTCTGCTACCTTATTTGACAGGAGATACCGACAGTGCAGAAGCAGGTATGAGATACTTAGAGTCAGACAATGCTTTTGTTTCTAATTTTAATGGTATGATAAAGTTAGGAATATGGCGAATCCCTATTTTTATACTGTTAATAAAGGCTATAATTGATATATACTTTAAGAAAGTTGAAGTTCCTAATTTCTATAAGGTTATATTAAATTATACAACGATTTTAGTATACATTTCCTTACTACTATATGGTCAAAAAACATCTGCATTTTTGACAACAAGATTCTGGGACGCATCTACTTATACGGCTACAATATTTATAGCTTACTACTATTACAATCGCCCGTCAAAAATTTTGACTAAATGCTTATATGCTTTATTAATAGCCAATATTTACGATTTTGCTCTTACTATATATAAACTTTAATATGTAAATTATGAAAATACTACAAATAATACCCCAACTAAGCAGTGGAGGTGGAGAAAGATTTACTGTTGATTTGTGTAATGAGTTAGCAGAAAGAAAACATGAAGTTGTTTTATGCGTTTTGCATAGTTTAGATAACGAAAATAATAGTTTCTATCTTCCGCAGGTATCAAAGAAAGTAAGGGTTGTCAGTTTAAATAAAAAAAGTGGCTTTGATATTAGTTTATTTTGGAAGATATATAAATTCGCGAAAAAGGAAAAACCAGATGTTATACATACTCATTTAAGAGGTATTCTCTACGCATTATTAGCCGAGCTCTTCGTTGTGCACGGCGTTCACACCGTGCACTCCGAAGCCTCTGTAGAGGCTTCGGGAGTGGTTATCTCGCTCCGCGAGAAAATACCTTTTCAAAAGGTTATATGCAAGCTGTAACAATTTCTGAAGTTTCACACCGTAGTTTTGTAGATTTCTACAAAATGGACACTCCGATGATATTTAACGGACGGAATATACCGGCAAACTTGAAAGTTAGTGATGAAGTAAGGGCGGAATGCAATTCTTACCGTAAGAATGAAAAAACACGGTTAATCGTTCATCTTGCACATTTGGATAATGTAAAGCGTCAACTATTGCACGCACGCGTCGCTAAAAGGCTACAAAATGAAGGTTATAATTTAGGTGTCCTATTTATAGGCTCTCAACGAGATTCAGAATATGTAGAGCAAGTGAAAGCAGAAATGCCGGAATGCTGTCATCTTCTCGGTCAAAGAACGAATCCGCTTGAATACCTAAAAGAGTCTGGTGCATTTGCCCTTAGTTCGTTATATGAAGGTCTTCCTATATCTTTAATTGAGGCACTTGGTGTAGGAGCAATTCCAATTTGCACTCCTGTAGGCGGTATTGTTGACTTGGTTAAAGACGGAGAAAATGGTTTCTTGTCAGCAGACTTGGAGGAAGAATCATTCTATCAGGCTGAAAAACGTTATTTGGAAATGAGCGATGAAGAACTTGAACAAATGCGTAAAAAAGCATTTGAAAGTTATGCTCCATTTAGTATGACAGAATGTGCAACCAAATATGAAGAGGTTTATAAAAGAATGGCTTCTAAATAAGAACACTGAAAATTGGAATACATGAAATTTCTAAACATTGGTCCTCTTTATCAAAAAAATGACACAACTCAAGTTGGTGGCATTGTTGTACTTTTTGAAAACTGGAAAAAGTTTTGCGAAGATCAAAACATTCAAAATATAGTAATTGATTCCAATAAGTTTAATTATAAGAATAAACTACTTGCGTTTATACTCATAATAAAACAGATAGTAACAAATACAAAAAAGGTTGATGCTCTCTTTTTACATGGGACATATAACGATTATCTTTTCATCGCACCTTTCGCTACTTTAATTGCTAAAGTATTTAATAAAAAACTTTTCCTACGCAAATTTGCGGGAGACTTTGATATAGAATATAATAAATGTGGGGTTGTTAAAAAAAGCATACTAAAATACTCCCTAAAAAGAGCAAATATTCTATTTTGGGAAACTAAGAACTTAGTGGAATTTGGTAAAAAAATAAATAGCAACTCTTTTTGGTTTCCAAATGTAAGGTATCAAAATGAAGTCAAGACAGAGTATGTATATAAAAAGCGTTTTGTATTTATTTCCCAAGTAAGAAAAGAAAAAGGTATAGACACTTTAATTAATTGTTTTAAGCAATTAGATAACACCTATCAAATTGATATATACGGTCCAATTTTTGAATATAAAGAAAGTGATTTAAATGGTACTAACTACAGTTACAAAGGGGTACTAAAACCTAACGAAGTTAGCCAAACACTATGTAAATATGACTGTCTTATATTGCCATCTTATCGAGAAGGTTATCCAGGAATTGTAATAGAGGCTTTTGCTTCTGGAGTGCCCGTTATTGTAACAAACGTAGGAGGAATGCCAGAAATGATTGAACACGGCAAAAACGGATTTATTTTAATGCAAAATAATCCTAAGGTACTTAAAGACGCGATTGAAAATATGTCAAAATCTGATTTTGAAGAAATTTCACGAAATGCAAGCAAGTCATTTGACAATTACAATGCAGAAAAAAGTAAACAAAAGAATAATCAATTTAATACAACAATAATATGTCAAATACCATTGGTCTTAAAGAAAATATATATTACCACTGTCCTGTTTTTATACAAAATTTCTTATGCTCTTTAAAAGGACTAATTATCAGGAACAGACGGTATTCAAAAGATTTTCATAATTGTTTAAGAGCATTTGTAGAACATAGTTATAATCCAGAAAAAGAACTACGCAACTTTTGCATTGAGATTAAAAACGTTCCTTATTATAAGGATTTATATAAAAAATACGACTTTAATCCTGAAGCAAACGATATATATTCAGAAATAAAAAAACTGCCAATATTAACAAAAGCGGATGCAATACATAATAAAGAAAATATAATCAATCCTTTTTACACCGGCAAAACCCTTAATTCAAGTACAGGAGGGACAACTGGTGCAGGTCTTGAATTTCCTTTATCATATGAAGCAGAGCATAAACAATGGGCAGTATGCTGGAGATATAGAGAGAATTTAGGAATTCAATTTGATACTTGGCACGGTTGGTTTGGTGGAAAAATTATTATTCCACCGACATCTAAAAAATCACCTTTTTGGAGAATTAACCGCCCATGTAAGCAAGTTATGTTTAGCAGTTTAAATTTAACAGATAACACAATTTCAGACTTTCATAAATGTATTACATCAAAAAAGCTAACATGGCTACACGGATATTCCGCAAATATCAATCTCTTAGCAACTCTAATTGTCAATAATAAATTAGCACCAATAGAATGTGTTAAATTTATTACAACTAGTTCTGACAACTTATTAGACAGATACCGCGAAACAATGAAAAAAGCATTCCCTAATGCTACAATTGCAACACATTATGCGCAAAGCGAATGCGTTGCAAATATAAGCGAACAAAAAGATGGTAAAATGCTTATAGACAACGACTTTTCCTACGTTGAATTAATACCTTTTGATTCTGAAAATCCCAAATTAAGAAAAGTAATAGGAACTAATTTTGCAAACTACGCATTTCCTCTATTAAGATATGATACAGGAGATGTGGTAACTGTTGAAGATAATAATGGCTCACTATATATATCAAAAATAGATGGACGTGAATCCGAATATTTAACTCTACCTAACGGTCAAAAAATAGGTGTTACATTTCTTGACAATTTTGAAATGCTAAAGGGAGTAAATGCAGTTCAATTGTATCAACCAGAATTAGACAAATTAATTATCAGAATAGAAAGTCTAAATAAATTTAGTGCTGATATAGAATCTACAATACTTAATGAACTTAAAACGAGGTTGTCATGTAACATAAATATTATTTTTGAATACCACGATAAAATTGAACGCACTAAATCTGGCAAATTGAGGCTTTTAATATCTGACGTTAATCAAAAGTAAACCCTAATAATTCTTTTAAATGAATTTATCTTTACTTTTAAATACAGTAAAATATTTGCGGGCAAGACAAATATTTTATCAAATAAAAAAGAGATTCATAAATCCCAAATTCAAGGAAATCCTTTGCCCAACAGATATTAGACATATTGAATTAAGGACTATTATCAATAAGCCTAATTGCCTGCTGGATGATAGATTTACATTTCTGAACATAGACTCTGAGTTCATTTCATGGAATGATACAGAAAAAGGAATGCTCTGGGCATATAATCTAAATTATATGGATTATCTTAACCAAAAAGACATTTCATATAATGAAGGGGAAAGATGGATAAATAAATTTATAGAGGATTTTCCGAATAATAAAATAGGACTTGACCCTTACCCTATTGCCCTTCGAGGTATTAACTGGATAAAATTCATTTCCAAACACAAGAATGAAATAGATCAAGGAACTCTAACCCGCTGGAATAATTCCCTTTACTCTCAATATCGCCTTCTATCTAAAAAATTAGAATATCACCTTCTTGGCAACCACTTATTTGAAGATGCCTATTCAATTTTTATGGCTGCAATATATTTTGAAGACAAATCATTATTCAAAAAAGCATCAAATCAGCTCCTCAAAGAATTAAAAGAAGAAATATTAGCAGATGGAGCCCACTATGAACAGTCGCCAATGTACCACTGCATTCTACTTGACCGATTACTCGACTGCTACAATATTTCTCGAAACAATAAACGCTTTGCCGAACAAGATGCCATTAATACCCAACTTGCAAAATATGCATCATTAATGTTAGGTCATCTTGAGAGCATTATATATAGTGACAAGACAATACCTCTACTAAATGATTCGGCATACGGAATTGCACCAGAACCAATAGAAATATTTGAATATGCAAATGTTCTTGATTTAAATTGGGAAAGCATTCCACTAAAAGAGTGCGGTTACCGCAAATTTAAGAATGATAACATTGAAGCAATAATTGACGTAGGTAACATTGCATCTTCTTACCAACCGGGACATACTCACGCCGATGTTTTCAACTATGAACTACGAATAAATGATATTTATACAATTATAGATACAGGTATTTCAACATACAATAAAACAGAACGCCGCCAATATGAAAGAAGTACTGTTGCACACAATACTGTAAGCGTTGACAATAAAGATATGCACGAAGTGTGGGGTGGATTTAGAGTTGGCAAGCGTGCTAAAGTCAAAATCATAGAAGAATTAAAAAACAGCATCAAGGCAAGCCATAACGGCTACGGCGATAAGTATATCCACACCCGAACATTCTCTTTAATTGATGATGGACTTAGTATAACCGATGAAATAACAAATAATGCAAATGCAGTTAGTTATATACATCTATCACCCGAAACTGTAATATTAAGCACCACAAAAAACGAAATAATAACTAATAATTTCACAATAGAAATAGAAGGAGCAACTGATATTAATATCATAGACGATTTCACTTCTAAAGAATACAACAAATTCGAGCCAATTAAGGTTGTTTCTATCAAATTTGAAAAATATCTACATTACAAAATAACACGACAATGAATATTCTATTTTTAACGGATAATTTTCCGCCTGAAGTAAATGCCCCAGCATCTAGGACATACGACCACTGTCGCGAATGGATAAAGAAAGGTGCAAATGTAACAGTCATAACATGTGCTCCTAATTTTCCTAAAGGCAAAGTATACGATGGCTATAAAAACAAATTATATCAAACAGAAGTTATAGATGGAATAAAAGTTATTCGTGTTTGGAGTTATATAGCAGCTAACAAAGGCTTCCTCAAACGGACTCTTGACTACATCAGTTATTCGATAACTTCTTTCTTTGCAGGACTGTTTGTTAAAACCGACTTGATTATAGCAACATCTCCACAATTCTTCACTGCCCTTACAGGAAGAACTTTACATTTCTGGAAAAGGAAACCTTGGATAATGGAAATCCGAGACTTATGGCCAGAAAGTATAAAAACCGTTGGTGCAATGAATGACAACCTATTTATCCGCTACTTTGAATGGGAAGAAATGCGTTGCTATCGTTCTGCTAAAAATTTAGTTGTTGTTACTGATTCTTTTAAGAAAAAACTCATTAGTAGAGGAATCGAAGAATCTAAAATTTATGTAGTGAAAAATGGAGTCAATAAAGAATTATTTACTCCAATGCCAAAAGATGAAGAACTAGTCAAAGAATTAGAGCTTCAAGGAAAAAAGGTTATCGGCTACATCGGAACTCACGGAATGGCTCATAAACTTGATTTTATCATCAATTGTGCTAAGCACTTGGAAGGTAAAACAAACTATCACTTCCTTTTCTTAGGTAACGGTGCAGAAAGAGAAAACCTTGTCAAACTTAAAGAAGGGTTGAACTGCACAAATGTAACAATGCTTGAGTCTGTATCAAAGCAAGAAGTGAAAAGATACATATCAATTCTTGATATATGCCTAATCAACCTTAAAAAATCTGAATTATTCACATCTGTTATTCCTTCAAAGATATTTGAAAACGCAGCAATGCAAATACCTATTCTAATGGGCGTTGAAGGAGAGGCTAAAGAAATTGTCGAAAAATATAATGCAGGTGTTTGCTTTGAACCAGAAAACGAACAAGATTTCATCTCAAAACTTAATATACTACAAGATGAAAACTTCTACAAGACCTGTAAAAAGGATGTGCAGACCTTGCTTTTGATTTTGACAGAAAGAAATTAGCAGAAAGATGCTTGATATTTGTAAAGCAACAGCTAAAAAGATATAGTTTGGGAGTTTGGATAAACGTACGGAAAGGGTTATCTTTGGAAATGCATTAACAGCACAGCCACGGACACTCTGCAGAGTGTCCCTACAGGCAAATATAGATAAACCACTGATATTCAACGAATTTAAAAACTAAAAATAACAATATGAAAACTGTAATGCTTGTTTTTGGTACTCGTCCAGAGGCTATCAAAATGGCTCCACTTGTAAAAGAGTTCCAGAAATATCCCGAAGATTTTAAGACTATCGTATGTGTAACAGGTCAGCACCGCCAAATGCTCGACCAGGTTCTTAGCATTTTCGACATCAAGCCAGACTATGACTTGAATATCATGAAGCAGGGTCAAGACCTTTACGACGTAACAGCACGCGTCCTTACTGGCATGCGTGACGTCCTAAAAGAAACCAACCCTGACATCGTTCTCGTTCACGGCGACACAACAACTTCTACCGCTGCCGCTATCGCTGCGTTCTACCAGCAAATCCCTGTTGGCCACGTTGAAGCAGGTCTGCGTACGCATAACATATACAGCCCATGGCCTGAAGAAATGAACCGACAGTTAACTGGCCGCATTGCTACCCTGAATTTCGCCCCTACTCCACTCAGCCGAGAAAACCTTCTCAAAGAAGCCGTTGCCGACGATAAGATTATCGTTACAGGTAATACCGTTATCGACGCCCTTCACATGGTTGTTGGCAGAATCGGCAGCGATGAGGCCCTAAACAATGAATTGAACGGCAATCTCACAAAAGCAGGATATAGCGTTGACCGCCTTGCAAACGGCAAGAAACTCGTGCTTATCACCGGTCACCGCCGCGAAAACTTCGGCGACGGTTTCATAAATATGTGCTCTGCAATCAAGACACTCACAGAAAAATATCCAGAAGTTGACTTCGTATATCCAATGCACCTCAACCCGAACGTAAGAAAGCCAATTCACGAAGTATTCGGCGAAGACCTCGGCAACCTGAAGAACATGTTCTTCATCGAACCGCTCGAATATCTTGAATTCGTTTATCTAATGGAGAAATCAACAATTGTATTGACCGATTCAGGCGGCATCCAGGAAGAAGCACCCGGACTCGGCAAACCAGTATTGGTTATGCGTGACACAACAGAGCGTCCGGAAGCACTTGCCGCAGGCACAGTGAAACTCGTTGGCACAAACTACGACAAGATTGTTGGCGAAGTGTCAGAATTGCTCGACGACGCTGCCGCATACGAAAAGATGAGCAAATCCGTTAACCCATACGGCGACGGAAAAGCCTGTGGCAGAATCGTAGAACGAGTAAAAGCAGATTTTTAGGAAGTTTTTCCATCCGCTCTCACAAAACGGACTACGGAAATAAAAATAGCACCAGCGAATGCTGATGCTATTTTTTTGTATTATATTTGCACTGCGTAAAAATACGCAATCCACTGCGTAAAATGTAAAGCCATGTATAAAAGAGCCGAATATCAAACAATTAAGAACAGACTTGAAGAACCAAGAAAGTTTATTCAGGTTGTTATGGGAGCACGTCAGATTGGTAAATCTACAGTTGTAAAACAAGTTCTAAAAGATATAGAAGCACCATATCAGTTCTATTCTGCTGACAATGTCCCAGCCACAAACAGTGCATGGATTTCAGACTGCTGGTCCGCTGTACGCAGCCTAAAGAAAATTAATGGTTGGAAAAGTGCCATCCTCATAATAGACGAAATACAAAAAATATCCAACTGGAAGTGAGGCTGTAAAAAAAGAATGGGATAGTGATACCTTTAATGACATCAATATAAAAGTATTACTACTTGGCAGCAGCCGAGTCTTACTAGAAAAGGGCTATCAGAATCATTAGCCGGACGCTTTGAGGAAATACGAATGAGCCATTGGAGTTATTCTGAAATGAAGGAAGCATTCGACTTGTCATTAGAACAGTATGTTTTCTTTGGAGGCTACCCAGGTGCAGCCTCACTAATTGGTGATGAAGAACGCTTTCAACAATATATCCAGTCATCCATTATAGAAGCTACAATCAACAAGGATATTCTGATGGATACCCCAATAAGCAAACCAGCCTTATTAAAACAAACATTTGAGCTCGGAGCTGCATACTCAGGGAAAATCCTCTCACTAAACAAGATGCTTGGGTCTCTGCAAGATGCGGGAAACACATCTACGCTTGCAGGCTATATAAACATACTAAACGAAAGCGGGATGTTGTGCGGTTTGCAAAAGTATAGCAACGACGAAGCAAGACGGAGAGCAAGTATTCCAAAATTCCAAGTTTACAATAATGCTCTTAAAATGATTTATAACGGCTTGACTTTTGAGCAAGCCATAACCGACCGCAAAGCATGGGGACACATCTTTGAGTCTGGGATTGGAGCCTATATAGTAAGCCAGGCCTTTATCCGTCGTTTCGAAGTCTTCTACTGGCGTGAGCGCAACAACGAGGTTGATTTTATCCTACGCAAAAACAGGTCAGTAATAGCAATAGAAATTAAAAGCAATGCAGAAAAACACACTGCAGGCTTAGAAAACTTCAAATCGTTATTCAATCCAACTGCATCATTTATTGTTGGAGACAATGGAATTACAGCAGAAGACTTTCTTAATATGGACCTAAACAAATTATTCTGAATATTTTAAAGATCTGAATATAAATCATACATACCGGAAATAAAAAAATTGCACCAGCGATGCTGATGCAATTTTTTTTGTGTTATATGGTTTACTAACCGCAGCGGGAAGTTCCGCAAGAAGTACAAATCAAGCAACCTTCTTGATAAACCAAGGTTTCTTGACCGCAGTTCGGACACTTCTGGCCGCTTGCCTGAGTACCATTTGGCAAATATTTCTTCAACGCTCTCTCAACACCCATTTTCCAAGTATTGATAGATTCGCTGTTAAGTTCCAAACTACCAACAAGTTTTATAACCTGCTCAATAGGCATACCGTAACGAAGAACACCAGAAATCAACTTAGCATAGTTCCAATATTCAGGATTGAACTTATCTGACAAGCCTTCGATAGTAGTCTTATATCCACGCTTGTTAATGAATTGGAAGTCATATCTCTTGTTTCCATTTTCGTCAACAGCCTTGATAATCTTGCCCTTACTAACCGACTTAGGACAGAAGATACCGTCTTCATCATCTGCAAGACCAGTAAAGATTTCGTAAGGTTTGTTATCAACAAGACCAATAAATGCAATCCATTTTTCCTTATTGTTTTGGAAACGGATAACGTCAGCCTCCAACTCAATAGGACGCTTCAACAACTGATGTTCCTCGATAGCAAGCACCGGTTTCTCCTCAACTTTCTTCTCTTTCTGCGTAGCGATAAGCACACCAGAGCGAGAACCGTCACGATAAACAGTACAGCCCTTACAGCCAACCTTCCAAGCCTGCATATACAGGTCGTTAATAAGATCCTCAGAAACATCATTCGGCAAATTGATAGTAACGCTGATAGAGTGGTCAACCCATTTTTGGATTCTACCCTGCATATTCACCTTTTCAAGCCAGTTGATATCGTTTGCAGTAGCCTTATAATACGGAGAACGAGCCACCAACTCATCAAGTTCTTCTTGAGTGTAATTATCGCGAACCTCGATACCATTAATCTGCATCCAAGTGATAAACTTATGATGGTAAACGATATATTCCTCAAACGCATCACCCGTTTCATCAACGAAGTCAATGCGAACGTTAGGGTCATTAGGATTAACCTTTCTTCTACGCTTATAGACAGGCATAAACACCGGCTCGATACCAGAAGAAGTCTGGCACATCAAACTTGTAGTACCCGTTGGAGCGATAGTAAGGCAAGCAATATTACGGCGGCCATATTTAACCATCTCCTCATAAAGAGCAGGATCCGCCTCCTTAATTCTGTTAATAAACGGATTTTGAGCCTCACGCTTAGCATCAAAGATTTCAAAAGCACCTCTCTCCTTAGCCATCTGAACAGATGAACCATACGCAGCAAGAGCAAGGGTCTTGTGAACCTCAACAGAGAAAGCAGTAGCCTCTTCAGTACCATAACGCAAACCAAGAGCAGCAAGCATATCGCCCTCACCTGTAGTACCAACACCTGTACGGCGGCCCTTCAAAGTCTTAGTGCGAATCTTGTTCCAAAGATTCTTTTCAGCGAATTTAACCTCTTCAGTTTCAGGGTCCAACTCAATTTTGTCGAGAATCTTTTCGATTTTTTCCATTTCAAGGTCGATGATGTCGTCCATAATTCTCTGAGCGGCAGCAACATGCTTCTTGAAAAGGTCGAAATCGAAAGAAGCCTCCTTAGTAAACGGATTCTCAACGTACGAATATAGATTAATCGCAATCAGGCGGCAACTGTCGTACGGGCAAAGAGGAATTTCACCACAAGGGTTAGTTGAGATTGTCTTAAAACCAAGATCCGCATAGCAATCAGGCACAGACTCCTTAGTAATAGTATCCCAGAAAAGGACACCCGGTTCAGCGCTCTTCCAAGCATTGTGAACAATCTTTCTCCACAAAGAATTAGCGTCAATCTCCTTCGAATAGATAACCTCATCTCCTTCAATCGGGTATCTCTGCGTATATTTTTCGCCTGCCTCAGCAGCACGCATAAAATCGTCATCAATACGGACAGAAACATTCGCACCAGTAACCTTTCCTTCAGTCATCTTAGCGTCGATAAACGCCTCACTATCCGGATGCTTGATGCTAACCGAAAGCATCAACGCTCCGCGGCGTCCATCCTGGGCTACCTCACGGGTAGAATTTGAATATCTCTCCATAAACGGCACAAGTCCTGTAGAAGTCAACGCCGAATTCTTGACAGGAGAGCCTTTAGGACGGATATGCGACAAGTCATGTCCAACGCCTCCGCGACGCTTCATCAATTGCACCTGCTCCTCATCGATACGAATAATACCGCCATAAGAGTCAGGAGTGCCGTCAAGACCTATAACGAAACAGTTTGAAAGAGAGCCGACCTGAAAATCGTTGCCAATACCAGCCATAGGGCTACCCTGTGGAAGGATATGATTAAAATTCTTAATCAAATCATAAACCTGCTCCTCACTCATCGGATTAGCATACTTATTTTCTATTCTGACAATCTCTCTGGCAATACGACGGTGCATATCGTCTGGCGTCTTTTCATATATATTGCCAAAAGAATCCTTCAAGGCATACTTGTTTACCCATACTCTGGCAGCAAGTTCATCACCCTTGAAATACTCACATGACGCATCGAAAGCCTCTTCGTAACTGAAGGTTTGAGTTTCCACTGTATTTAAATTTTATTTAAAGATTTTTAATGTTGAAAATTAGATGTTGCAAAGATGATAAATAAAAAATTATTTTCAAAATAATAAATAAAGTATTTACCCTCTTTTAATAAAATTTACCAAAACATTTTATTATATCGCTAAGCATCAAGACTTTAGTAAATTCCACAACTTAAAAAGTTTTCCAAAAAGCAAACACTAAAGCGTAAACACTTCGTAACAAGTTGAACAATAACGACATCCGAAACTGTTAGCAATTATTAATCAACATACATCAATTATAATACCGAATTTGGCATAAAACGACAAAATAATTTAAATAGATTTTTTTCTTTAGTATTCAATGCTTATCTTTGTTTATTGATAAACTATGAATGACAAAGCAAATATGAACGAAGATATAAAAAAAGCCATAGAGGTAATGAAGGCTGGAGGCATCATCCTCTATCCTACCGACACCATTTGGGGACTTGGTTGCGACGCTACCAATGAAGCCGCCGTTCATAAAATCTACGAACTAAAACGCCGTGCTGAGAATAAAGCAATGCTTGTTCTGCTCGACGACGCTGCAAAACTGGAACGATACCTTGAGAAAGTCCCAGAAATGGCATATTCACTAATCGAAGTAAGCGACAAGCCACTAACAATCATATACGACAAAGCATTAAACATCGCCAAAAACCTTTTGGGCGAAAACAACAGCGTTGGAATCCGAATCACGCAGGAAGCGTTTTCCAATCAGCTATGCCGTCAGTTCCGCAGACCCATTGTTTCAACATCTGCAAATATAAGCGGAGAATCATCGCCAGCAATCTTCAGCGAAATATCAGAAGAAATAAAGAAAGGCGTTGACTATATAGTAAAATACCGCCAGGACGACACGCAAAAGAAACAGGCATCAAGCATCATTAAATTAGGAATTGACAATTCTGTAAAAATCTTAAGAAATTGAGCAGCGAACAAACTCAACGATTAAAATACATTGTTGGCGACTACCTTGCCGCCAACATTGGTTGGATTTTCTATCTCGCTATCAGATACGAACTGATACGCGGATCAGAAGGACTTACAAACATAAATACATTTGCTGAATTTCTAACAAGTACTGGTACAACATTGGGAATTATCTTTTTCCCATTCCTGATGATTTTCATTTCATACCTTTCAGGATACTATAACACCGTTTTCTTCAAGTCGAGATTGCAAGAAGCCAGCACAACATTTATGTCAACACTCTTTGCATCCTTGCTAATGTTTTTCATAGTCCTCATCAACGACAGTTTTCCCGAACGAATGAAAAACTATGAACTGATATTGTCAATGTGGCTGATGCTATTTACATCAATCTATACCACACGGCTCATCCTGACAGGCAGAATAACAGCAAGAATACACTCAGGCAAACTGAGTTTCAACACGCTCATCATAGGCAACAACAACAAATCGCACCAGTTTCTTGACAAGATTACCAAGAAATCAAAGCCAACAGGCTACCAAATTAAAGGGATAGTAAGCCTGGCTGGCGAAACAAAAGCGAAATACAAAGACATCAACGAATACGAAATAGAAGATATCGAAAGAATTTGCCAAGAAAAGCATATCGATATCCTAATCATATCACCATACAAACGCGAAAAGTCGGAAGTATTCAGTTTAATAAACAAACTATTCAAACTAAACATTCCGATAAAAATCACGCCAGAACTATACGACATTATAACAAGCCGTATCCGCCACGCAAACCTACTGACGGAGCCTCTTATTGACATTGCACAAAGCGACATGCCAGAATCGCAGAAAAGCATAAAGCGAACAGCCGACATCATTTTTTCGGCAATTGCTCTCATTATGCTTGCCCCTATATTCTGCATCATTTCCCTACTAATAAAAATTGATTCAAAAGGCAACGTTATCTACAAACAAGAACGCGTTGGACGATACGGAAAAATCTTCAAGATATACAAATTCCGAACAATGGTGACAAATGCAGAAAAGGACAATATACCGCAACTGTCATCAGCAGACGACTCACGAATTACCAAAGTAGGCAAATTCCTCAGAAAATACCGTCTTGACGAAACGCTTCAATTCTGGAATGTCATCAAGGGTGACATGTCACTCGTTGGTCCCCGACCAGAAAGAAAATATTTTGTTGACCAAATACTAAACAGTGCCCCATACTACACCCTGATTTACCAAATCAGACCAGGTATAACCTCGCTTGGCATGGTGAAATTTGGATATGCAACAAACATAAATGAAATGATTGAACGAGCAAAATACGATATAATCTACATTGAAAACATGTCACTGCTCATCGACTTGAAGATTATTATATACACAATAAAGACAGTTATCACCGGTAAAGGTTTGTAATTATGATAAAAGCCATTCAAAATGAAAAGATGAACACCATCTTAATGAATGTTCTAACATGGCGTGAAAACCACATCAGTGAAAGGACATTTCTTTTAATACTTGCATTTGTCATAGGTCTGCTATCTGGATTTGCAGCCTTACTACTGAAATTTCTTATTTCTCTAATAGCATCAACGCTTAGCGAACACTTGACAATTTCAGGAGCAAACTATCTATATTTAGTATATCCTGTTATCGGTATTCTAATTGTAGGCATATACGTAAGATATATCGTAAGAGACAATATCTCCCACGGTGTTACACGCGTTCTTCACGCAATTTCCCAAAACAAAAGCCGACTGAAATTGCATAACACCTACACATCAGTAGTTGCCAGTTCCATAACAATCGGATTCGGTGGTTCCGTAGGAGCAGAAGGTCCTATCGTCAATACAGGAGCAGCAATAGGCTCCAACCTTGGCAGTCTTTTCCGAATGTCGCCACAGATATTGATGATGCTTGTTGGCAGCGGTGCAGCAGCCGGCGTTGCTGGCATCTTTAAAGCACCAATCGCTGGTATGCTTTTTGCTATCGAAATTCTTATGATAGATTTAACAACCGTTTCCGTAATGCCTTTGCTAATTTCCTCAATAACAGCGGCTACGGTTTCATACATCTTTACAGGCTACAGCCCAGAATTTGTCTTCGACCAGAGTGAAGCATTTGTAACAAGCAGAATACCGTTTACAATCCTGCTCGGAATTGTATGTGGCTTCACTTCTCTATACTTTACAAAAGCAATAGGATTCATGGAAAGCATATTCTCCAAAATTCATAATCCTTGGTACAAATTTGCCCTTGGAGGATTGGTTCTTAGCGGACTTATCTTTTGCTTCCCTCCACTTTATGGCGAAGGATACGAAGCCATAACCAACCTTCTGAACGGAGACCCTTCCACCCTATTCGACGGTAGTGTTTTCTACAGTTTTAAGGATAATGTGTGGTTTGTTCTGCTTTTCCTACTAATGATTATTCTTACAAAAGTATTCGCAACCAGTGCAACCAACGGAGGAGGAGGAGTCGGTGGTACTTTTGCACCATCTCTATATGTAGGCTGCATGACTGGCTTCCTCTTTGCATACCTGATAAACACACTTGGATTCTTCCCTAGTTATGAACTATCATGTAAGAACTTTGCGTTAATGGGTATGGCAGGTGTTATGTCAGGCGTTATGCACGCCCTCTGATGGCAATCTTCCTTACGGCCGAAATGACCGGCGGATACCAGTTATTCCTGCCTCTGCTCATCGTTTCAACAATTTCCTACTGCACTGTAAGGCTATTTGTTAAGTACAGCATCTATACTATGCGTCTCGCAAAGCGTGGCGAACTTCTTACCCACCACAAAGACAAAGCGGTGCTTACTCTTCTTAAAATGGACAGCGTTATAGAAAAGGACTTTACCGAAGTGCATCCAGAAATGAGCCTTAGAGAAATGGTAAACGTCATTTCCAAATCAGACAGAAACCTATTCCCTGTTACCGACAATAACTGCAACTTACTCGGCATCGTACTTCTTAACGATATCAGAAACATTATGTTCCGACCGTCACTTTATGATAAGATGTATGTGCGGAAATTTATGTGTATGCCACCAGCAAAAATTGAAATCGGGGACAATATGGAAAAGGTTATGTCAACATTCGACAAAACCAACGCTTGGAACTTGCCTGTTGTTGAAAACGGCAAATACATAGGCTTTGTATCAAAATCAAAAATTTTCAACTCTTACCGACGCGTGCTTCGCCACTATTCGGACGATTAAACGATTCATTATGACAAAGAAAGATTTAAAAATAGTATTTTTTGGAACACCGGAATTTGCGGTAACAAGTTTGGCTAAATTGGTTGACGGTGGCTATAACGTAGCGGCTGTAGTAACTATGCCAGACAAACCAGCAGGCCGCGGAAAGCACCTTGCCCAATCTGACGTAAAGAAATATGCAGTAGAAAAAGGTCTTCCCGTTCTACAACCAGAAAAGTTGAAAGATGAAGCATTCGTTTCTGAACTTAGGACAATCAATGCAGACCTTTTCATCGTCATCGCCTTCCGCATGTTGCCAGAAGTTGTATGGCAAATGCCAAGACTCGGAACATTCAACCTACACGCGTCGCTTCTCCCAAAATACCGCGGTGCAGCGCCTTTAAACTGGGCTATTATCAACGGTGAAAAAGTTACTGGAGTAACAACATTCTTCCTAAAGCACGAAATAGATACAGGTGATATTATCCAACAAAAGAGCGTTGATATAGCAGATACTGATAACGTTGGAGTTATTCACGACAAACTAATGTTGCTTGGCGCGGATATGGTGCTTGAAACTGTTGACGACATCATTGCTGGAACGTTCAAGACTATCAGTCAAGAAGAACTCCTTGGCGGTGCAGAACCAACACCTGCTCCAAAAATTTTCAAAGACACTTGCCACCTTGACTGGAGCAAAGATGCCATTAGCATCCATAACCTTATCAGAGGACTTTCACCGTATCCTGCCGCATGGAGCAATATCACAAAAGGCGACAAACAATTGCAAATTAAGGTATATGAATCTGCTATAACAGAGAAAGCGTCAAGCAACTGCAAGCCAGGAGAAATAAAGGTTATTGACGGAAAAATATTAGTTGCAACGGCTGATAAATTCATTGAAATAAATTCATTGCAACAATCAGGCAAGAAGAGAATGGGCTATCAGGAATTTCTTCGCGGATTCGACCTCAATGGCATCACACTCGAATAACCATTTTCTCAACAAGTAAATATTTGTTAAAAATCAAAAAGTGTGCCCAAGTATTTCTCCTGGCACACTTTTCTTATTCTACGACAAATCATTCTATTTGTAATTATTGCTGTCCGCTAAAAGTTTTCGACCGATATAAAATTAGGGCTGGATTCCTCGCTTGGAATTCAGCCCTTTAAGTTACCTTTGTCTTTGCAAAATATAATTCCAGTAACTATGAACAAAGGTACACATTTTACCGGACAGCCGATGTATGGTCAACTGATTAGTTTGCTTGACAAGCATGAAATTCTCAAATTCAGTCGTGAAAAGAAAGGAGAACGCTATGTAAAGCACTTTGATGCTTACCAACATCTTGTTGTCATGCTATATGCAGTCATTAAAAGATTCGATTCTCTTCGAGAGATAACCGATTCCATGTTTCCAGAAGCTCGTAAGCTGGCACATCTTGGCATAAACATGATGCCAAGACGCAAAGACATTGTCTGATGCCAATGCCCGTAGGCCAGAAGCCGTGTTTGAAAGCACATATCGCAGTTTATATGCACGTTACAAAGACGAACTTTCCTCGGACAGCCGAAAACGCCAGGTGCCATCCTGGCTTAATCGCCTGCAAATCATAGATTCAACTACCATATCATTGTTTTCCAACCTGCTTTTCAAGGGAGTAGGACGCAATCCAAAGACAGGTAAGAAGAAAGGTGGAATAAAAGTTCATACAAACATCCATGCCAATGAGGGAGTTCCGTCCAACATAAAGTTTACGTCTCTGCAACAAATGATAGTTTCATGCTGAAACCAACCAATTATAATGAAGGGGACATTGTTGCTTTAGACAGGGCATATATAGAATACGCCAAATTCGAGGAAATGACCAGTCGAGGTGTAATATATGTCACAAGGATGAAGAAAAATCTTGTCTATAATACACTCTCAGACACAATGTATATGGATCCCAATGGACTTATGAAAGAAAGAGTACAGATCGTTGAGTTTGCAAAGCATACAAAGGAAACAGGAGAAATCAAGCACAAGGCAAGGATTATCACATATGTTGATCTCAAGAAGAAAAAAGCCCCAATTGATATCGCTACTTACTAACGATATGGCCATGTCTTCCGAAGAAATTATCGCCATATACCGCAAACGGTGGGAGATAGAGCTTCTTTTCAAGCAACTGAAGCAGAATTTTCCTCTGAGATATTTCTACGGAGAGAGTGCCAATGCCATAAAAATTCAGATTTGGGTTACTCTTATTGCAAATCTGCTTTTAATGATCATACAGAAACGAATTAAACGCTCTTGGAGTTTTTCCGGGCTGGCAACTATGGTAAGAATTATGCTCATGTACTATGTGAACTGCTATACTTTCCTTGAAGAACCAGAAAAAGATTGGGCGAAGATGCTTGAAGAGGCAAAGGAAGAGCCTCCTGAACCGTCTTTATTTGATTAAGGGGGGCTTACTTTTTCAAAAATTCATCCGCAACGCCTGTTTATGGGCATTGCGGATAGGATTTCTATGCTCTTTTGAGTTTTAGCGGACAGCAATAATTTGTAATCTTTTATCTTACTGTCCGCTAAACTTTTTTTGAGCGATAGAAAAAATTGGAGGTGTGTCAAAATGCGCACCTCCATTCTAATTATAAATAAAAATTTTAATCGAATATATGACGCAAACGGCTGAAAATACGAGATTTCACATCCTCTGTAGGCTTAAAGTTCTCTGAACTCCTCATACTTTCAACCATTTTCTTCTCTTCAGCCGTTAGATGCTCAGGTGTATAAACCATAACATTGATTAATTCGTCTCCAGCAGGACCTCCGTTTATTGAAGGTAAACCTTTACCTCGTAATCTCAAAATCTTTCCAGACTGTGTTCCCGGTTCTATAGTTATTCTCGCTTTTCCGTCAATAGTTGGCACTTCTATTTTTCCACCAAGAACGGCAGTCGGGAAATCAAGCATCAAGTTATAAGTAACATCATTATCATCTCTTATTAACACAGAATCTCGCTCCTCTGATATATATATAAGAAGGTCACCACTAATGCCACCACGACGTGCGGCATTACCTTTGCCACTAAGTTTTAAAGTCATACCGTCTTGAACGCCGGCAGGGATATTTACCTCAACAATCTCTTCCTTTCGGATAACGCCCTCGCCACTACAATGCGGACATTTTTCGGTAATCACCTTGCCCTCACCATGACAGTCAGGACACGGAGACTGAGTCTGCATCTGTCCCAAGAAAGTTTGTTGAACACGAGTGACAACACCTGTTCCATAACATGTCTGACATGTTTTAAAAGCCTTACCTTCCTTTGCTCCAGTTCCTGCACATTCGGAACATGCAACATACCTTGTTATCTTAAATTTTTTGGTAACGCCTTTGGCAATCTCCTTAATATTAACCTTTACATTTATTCTCAAATCGCTGCCACGATTGACATTGCGATGAGAACGACCGCCTCCGCCAAAACCGCCAAAACCGCCAAAGTCTCCAAATATGCTTCCAAATTGAGAGAAAATATCATCCATTGACATACCTCCGCCTCCGAAGCCTCCACCAAATCCTTGTGGCCCCATATTATGTCCAAACTGGTCATAACGTGACCTTTTATCGGGATTGCTTAGAACATCATAAGCCTCTGCCGCTTCCTTAAATTTCTCTTCTGCTACTTTATCCCCAGGATTCTTATCCGGGTGATACTGAATGGCTTTCTTTCTATAAGCCTTTTTTATTTCTTCTGGTGTGGCACTCTTGTCAACGCCTAGGACCTCATAGTAATCTCTTTTCTCGCTCATAATCTTCCTCCTCAATTATTGACCAACTACAACCTTACTGTGACGAAGAACCTTATCATTAATCATGTAACCCTTCTGGACAGTATCAATAACCTTACCCTTCATTGATTCTTCCGGAGCAGGGAATACTGTTACTGCCTCATGAAATTCTGTATTGAAGTCTGTACCCGTTGATTCAATCGGCTTAACACCGTTTGACTCAAGATACTTCATAAACTTATTATAGATCAACTCAACACCCTCTCGCAAACTTTCAACGTCTGAACTTTCTGAAACAGCCTGCAATGCTCTTTCAAAATCATCAATAACTGGCAAAAGGTTTTCCATCGCCTTCTCTGCTGCATTCTTTATGAGTTCTCCTCTTTCCTTAAGCGTTCTTTTACGGAAATTGTCAAACTCTGCCAATAGGAACATGTATTCTTTTTTGGAATCCTCAAGTTCTTTCTTTGTTGTTTCCAAATCTTTTGCCATCTGCTCTTCCGCTGTCAATTCCGGTTCTTGCTCTGTTTCCGGATTTTCCACGTTTGCAGACTCTGTATTTAATTCTTCCTGTTCTTCTATTTTATCTTTTTTATCCGACATGATATATTGTATTTTTTATTGTTTTCAAATTAACACAAAACGATACACAAAAAGTCTGCCAAAAATGTCATATCTGACATTTCAGGCAACTTTTTGAATCAAAAGTATATTATCCTCTAATTATCAATTAATTAAATTCATAAAACGAAATGATAGCCAGAAAGTGCTTTTGCACAATTCTCTGCCATTATGTCACTTTCAAATAGCCCAAACATTGACGAACCCGAACCCGACATAGCAGAATAAACCGCTCCTTGACGATACATTTCTTCCTTTATCGCTGGCAATTCCGGGTGCTTTGCAAAGACGGATTTTTCAAAATCATTCACTAAAATATCCTTCCATGCCTCTATTCCTTTGGAAACGATTTCTTCTATTGGAATATGAGGAATGGCGGGTTTAACTCCGCCATACGCCTCTGCTGTCGAAACATAGACATCTGGCTTTACCAAGACAAGATGCAAGCCTTTCAAAGTCAAGTCAACCTCACTAAACTCATCACCTATACCCCTTGCAACCATCGGCTTATTATAGATAAAGAAAGGACAATCAGCCCCAATACGAGCAATTCGCTTTGCCATATCTCCTTCCGTCAAGCCCAAATCAAACATTGAATTAAGGATTTTAAAAACTGATGCAGCATCCGACGAGCCCCCCCCCAATCCTGCACCATCAGGGATACGCTTATATAAGGAAATACTGACTGGTGGCAACGAAAACTCTTTTTCAAGCAATCTGTACGCCTTTACAACAAGGTTTTTTTCCATTGGGCAATCAACCTTATTTCCATAAACAGTCAATTCAAGTTTATCTGACTCAACAATCTCTACTATATCTTGAAAAGGAATCGGATAAAAAACTGTAGAAATATTATGATACCCATCTTCTCTCTTGCTTTCTATATATAAGCCTAAATTAATTTTTGCATTTGGAAAACTTAGCATAACTATTTATTTTTCAGACCAGAAACTCAAATATTTTTGTGCTACCGATATGTGATTATGGTATTTTTCTATATAAAGGCGACTTTCATCCGATAGTCGCTTTATCTCACTCTTATTCATAACAAGCCTTTTAAGTTTGTCGTAAACGTCTTCCTCATCAGGTAAAACATTAATTATCGGTCGTAACTTTTTTTCACCCAAAATAGCATAGTTTTCTTCCTCTCCACCACCAACGATAACAAGACCCTTGCCCATTGCAAGCAATGCGTTCATTGCAGGTGTATAGGAATAAAGTTGGTCAAGAATCACATGACTGCTATCCATCATCTTCTGATACTCTTCAAAAGGCACCGACTCAGCGATACGCAGTTCGCAATCATTTGGGAAGTCGTGGCATATCCGCTTAACGGCACGAAGCATTATATCTGTTCCTTTATAGACACTACGCTCTTTTGATATGCCTATAAAGAATTTAACCTTGTCTTTAACAACTGGAGCAGTTCTGACAACTTGTTCTAAATTTATCGGAAATGGTATAAACTCCAATTTTTTGGAATACAAACGATTATAGCAAACATAATACTCATATAATCCAGCAATTATGCCATTACAATCTTTTGCAATATATTCATTAAGACTCTGTTTGGAAGTTCCTACCCAATCATAAACTTCGCGCATTGCAACCGAATCAGTTCGCAAATCATCCCCAAAATTGAAATCAGAATACCTCAAAGGCTTATGCTCTCTGCATTCACTAACCCAATAATAGTCCATACCAAATGCACCCATAAACACCTTACCATTATGCTTCCTGAGATAATCATAAATACGGAATAATTTTTCCGCCTTCATTTCCAGAAACATCGGATTGATAATCTGAACAATATCATAACCTCTGAAACGAGGCAGAGCGAATGCAAGTTTTGCATAAAAAGAAAGTGTACTAATCTTAGAACCGAGTGTTCTCTCCAAGGAAATATCGCGTTTGTAGTTCTTCCAAAAGTCTCCATTCGAGGCAACGCAAACCGTATGCCCAAGAGCCCTAAGACCCTCGGCAAGCGTCCAATGAACATTACTGTACTCTCCAAGTAATAATATCTTCATATCAAATGCATTACGTTATAGGCAAATTCCAACTTGCCACATGAATCAGTCAACTTACGCGATAAAGAAAATTTAAAATTATACTTTTTATCAGGCAACGGCAAATACCCTTTTTCAAAGTGTGCCTGCCCATCGTTTAAAAAATTCTTTGTCGGGCGACTGCCTGACAACAATATAGGCAAATGCCTGACACAACTGGTCAATACGGCGGATTAATGCTTTCTGCTTTTTGCCAGTCATACCACTACTCTCCAGCCGCAATGCATCTATAACAGTGCAAAAATCACTGAAACGGCGGTCAATATGCTTGCCGTCGGTATTTGTCATAGTGGAATTTGGACTGCAATAATAGGCGTAACAGACATAATTGGTAACAAGCATCTTTCTTGCCCTCAATATCATCAACGGAGCGAACTCCTCATCTTCATGATAAATTCCCTCATGGAATGCCAAACCGCTAATCGAAGACCTTCGGATAAGACAATTCCAAACAACGCCAAAAATGCTGTTATTAAGCAAATAATCATCGCCAGAACCACTCCATATTTTGGAGCCTTTCTGCTTTTGCAATATAGGTTCTACATTTGAAACCTCCTTATGCGAAAACATTATCAAATCCGCATTTTCTTCAGCGGCAAGTTTAAGAACCTCAAGATAATTCTCGGCTAAAAGATAATCATCAGAATCAACAAACTGAATATATTCATTTGTTGCATTTGCAAGCCCAACATTTCTCGCTGCTGCCTGACCTTTATTCTCCTGACGGAAAAACTTAACGTCAATGCCGTAGCAACTCAAGACTTCCTTGACATTTATTTCTGCAGAACCATCATCAACAACTATAATTTCAGCATCACAATTGCCTATGACTTTCAAAATACAGTCAATGCACCTCCGCAACAATGTTTCGGGGGTATTATATACTGGTATTATGAAACTTACTGAAATCATCAGAATCTTATATATTTTGAAAGAATTCTACAATAATGCTTGCCTAATAAAAAATATAATACCGATTTTATCTTTATCTTTTTATCCAAATTAGAGCGTAAAACGCCAGCCAAATTCACATTCCAACAAGGTAGCAGATAATCACCCCCAACTTTAAGTAACTGTGCCTGCCAGTTGCACATAGTTATGAAATACTCATCCAGACGTACTTTATCTGCCTTTGATGCTTTCAACTCCTCAAAAAGCATCAACTCCGCCTTTACAAAATCGGCAAGATAACCTGCTGTATAATTTCGCGAAATAGACCCATGACGGCAGCAATAATAGTACATACCTTCTTTTACCGCAACTGAGTGCCGTGCTTTTCTAAAGAGATAGGGTATTGTAAACACGTCCTCAAAGGCCTTGCCTATTGGAAAATTAATATTGTTCCATAACGAGCGTCTAAAAAATTTATTGCACGCATAACAATGGAAATATCCTTTCGCAGAAATCCAATCAGACCACGCCGAACCAACTCCACTTAAAGCAGACTGAAGAATATATTCAGACGTGGCTCCATAGTCAACAAAAATCGGGTATTCAACAATATCAACACCTGCTGTAAAAGCATCCATAACCGCTTCGAAAGTTCCCTCTGCTATATAATCATCGGAATCTATAAAAGTTACAATATCACCTTTAGCCACTTTAAGCCCACTGTTTCTTGCAGCACTCAATCCTCCATTGACCTCACGCTCAACATAAACTACCCGCTTGTCTGACGCTACATAGCGACGGCAAATATCGCCACTATCATCAGGGGATTTATCGTTAACCAAAATAAGTTCGAAATCGCTGAAAGACTGCGACAATATCGAATCAACGCATTTTGGAAGATAATCCTTTACATTATAGACTGGTACAATTATGCTAAGTTTCATCGTGAATTATATATCATACAAAGTTATCTTTTTCGGATATATTTTCCTATTTTTGCACTAAATAATTTTATCAATATGGCAGATTACGAAAAAACAGGAAACTCATTTACAAAAAAAACTCCGAAAGTTGATTTTTCAGAAGGAGGAAAATTGCAACCGCAAAACAAAGATGTTGAAGAAGCAGTTCTCGGAGCATTAATGCTGGAAAGAGACGCCTTTGCCAATGTATGCGACTTGCTTACACCAGAGTCCTTCTACGACCCTGCCAATCAAAAAATATACGATGCTATCCGTAAACTCGGTCTTAATCAAGAGCCGATAGATATGCTGACAGTAACCCAGCAATTACGCAAAGACGGAACCCTGATGCTGTTGGCGGCCCTATACACATTTCTGAACTTACTGCAAACGTTGTATCGGCTGCCCATATAGAAACGCACGCGCGAATCGTTGCTCAAAAATTTCTTGCAAGAGAACTTATCGAATTTTGCTCTGGCATTGCCGGAAAAGCATACGACGAATCATACGATGTTGACGACCTCCTTCAAGAAGCGGAAGGAACACTTTTCAAGATTTCGCAAAATAACCTGAAAAAAGACTTTACGCAAATTGACCCAATTATCACTCAGGCAATCGAGCAAATCGCCCTGGCTGGTCAGAGGGAAAGCGGTCTTAGCGGACTTCCAACAGGATTCCACCAACTCGACAAACTGACGTCAGGATGGCAAAATTCAGACCTTATAATTATTGCTGCTTCGTCCTGCGATGGGTAAGACTGCTTTTGTCCTATCTATGGCAAAAATATGGCTGTTGACTATAATATTCCTGTTGCCTTATTCTCACTGGAAATGTCTGGCACTCAGTTGGTAAACCGTTTGATTTCCAACGTATGCGAAATTGAAGGTGAAAAAATCAAGAGTGGACGATTGACTGCAGCAGAATGGGAGCAGTTAAATACTCGCGTAAGAAAACTATTCTCCGCACCAATCTACACTGACGATACTGCCAGCCTGTCAATATTTGAATTGAGAACTAAAGCGCGCCGACTTGTTCGCGAACATGGTGTCAAGATAATTATCATCGACTACCTTCAGTTGATGAATGCAACCGGTATGAAATTTGGAAGCCGTGAGCAGGAGGTTAGTATGATTTCACGCTCACTGAAGCAACTTGCAAAAGAATTGAATATCCCAATCATTGCACTGTCACAGTTGAGCCGTAAGGTTGAAGACCGTAAAGACTCAAACAGCAAACGTCCGCAACTTTCCGACTTGCGTGAATCAGGAGCCATCGAGCAGGATGCCGATATCGTTTGTTTTATCCACCGACCAGAATACTATAGCCACTCGGCAGAAGACGGAGAAAACAAACCAATTAAAGGAAAAGCGGAATTTATCGTTGCTAAGCACCGTAGTGGTGCCGTAGATGACGTTGAGATGAGATTCGTTGCACGTTTTGCACGCTTCCAAAACTGGAGCGACAACGAAATTTCTCTTGAATCAGAAACCGTGGAATCTCAATTTGGGGCAGCAACCTTCGACCAAATTGACACTAACAATATCCTGCCTTCATCAGGTCTTAATCCTAATGATTTCTCTATGGATAAAGGTGGAGGCGAACCAGCGCCTTTCTAAAGATGAATACATTGTTATTTATAACAATTTTAACTATATGAATTATCAACTTTAAACAAGATGTATTATGAGAAAATTTTTGTTCACACTTTCTTTAATTATGCCATTTTTGGCTTTTTCACAAACTTATTATGCATTTACTGAGAAATCATCTGTCAATCTAAGAGCCAATCCTTCTACAAACTCTGCAAAGGTAGGTTCTATAAAAAAGGGTGAAATGATAGCAATAGAAGATACTGATGATTTCAATTGGTACAAAACAGAGTATAACAACCAAACCGCATATGTTTATGCTCAATTGGTGGAAGTATGCGATGCTGTCATACCAACAAGTCTTTATAACACAGAAATATCTTCTGTAAAAGCGTGGGACAGAATCCGAGTTGAGGGAACAATACAAATTACTCCCATCAGCTCAAGCCACGCAATTATAACAATGGGCTGGATGAGAGTAAACCTTCCATACGAAACTTGGAATTACCTTGCTGAAATAAAGGAGGGAAGGATAACAGCAACACATCAATTGTCTCCTTTCTTTCTATATGAAGGTCAAACGTTAGAAGATATTCTAAAGGATGATTCAACAAGTGTCCTTAGCAAACAAATTCCAATAGGATATAGAGAATTTAAAGGTACAATTTTCTTCAATGATGCTACATTCTCTCTATACAAATAATACAGAAATTTATCTTAATAACAACAAAGGGGTCCTTCTAAAGCGACCCCTTTGTTGTTATTTAAAACTGGTAAAATGTCTGGAAAATTAAGAACTCAGAAAATAACAAAAAGTTCGCATTATAACAAACCGCCTTCCTTAAATTTTATCATTTTACCCTGAAATCGATATCTTCTAAAACATCTTTATCAGTATATCCTGCCGACAATTCCTTTTCCAGAATGTAATATACATCTGTCAAATTCTTGTTATCTTCACGAGGAACAACAAACTTCTCAACAAAAGTCCAGCCTCGAGCCCCAAAATAATTCAAAACACTCATTTGTGAAGCAAATGACAATTTTTTGTTATTGCCAGAATTGTAAATCCATCCTTTTGAATCTTCTGCCTTTGATGCCAAACCAAAATCTGCACGAACATTCAAATCTTCCTTAAAGAGATTATAACCTAAGCACTGCAATTGACAATAAACCTTAACTTTTCGTCCAGTGTTCTCCTGTGCACTTGATATTATCGAAACAAATGCAATCAAAGATAAAAAAATGAACCTTCTCATTTTTTTAATTTTTAATTGGTTAAATGTTTGTATTTTTATATTGCTTTAAAGCCTGACAAAGTTGGTCTGGGCATGATGTTGCCTTAACGCCACAACGAATACCCTCAAGACGCTCTATTACGGTATCGATATCCATACCTCTTACCAAAGAGCAAATACCTTGCAAGTTTCCATCGCAACCGCCATAAAATGCCAAATCTTTCAATTTGCCGTCTTCTACCTCTATATCAAAAGCCTGACAGCATGTCCCTCTTGTTTTATAAGTAAATTTCATAATATTATTGTTTAAAAATCTATCTGATAAATATGATATGCAATGCCTCTTGCAGCAAATTGAGACTTTGTTTCCAGCAGGTTGCTATTCAAATACCGGCCATCATCTTCGTTCGAAATGCCAAAATCAATATAGCGTCGGTCGGAATATACCCTGTCAATCAATTCATGGAACAAATATCCTAACGCTCTTGTTTCCGCACCAAGTTCATTTGCAGATGAATATTGCAAATGAATAACATTGCCATGCTCGTAAACAACGACACCCGCAGCAGGCTCCTCCCCAACATACGACATATACAGTTTAATATTCTCCGGGAAACGTGACTGCAAAAGCATTATCTCATCAAGAGTATGAACTGGTTTAACCCCATATTTATTGACAAGGTTATCTGTAAGTATCTTCCAAAAAGCAGCATAATCATCACTCTGCCTAACAACCACCCCACTCTTTTTTGCTCGGGAAAGGGTAGTTCCTACAGAACTCTTGCTATATGGCAATTTTTCACAGTCCCGGCAAACAGTTGAGGAAATATTAGTTATTATCTCTCTCGCTCCAAAACGGAAAAGAGCATACAAATCCTCTTCTGCTGGGTATTTATGGAAGATATGCGGAACTGCCTTATAAATAAATTTATTTATCCCCTGCTCCTTGAAATAATCCACCATCGACTGGAAAATATCCATCATCGTGTTGGCATTGAAATGCATCAGCGGCATAAGCCATCCGCCGTAGGTCAGCCCTTGATGCGAATAGACCGTGTCGCCTTTTATATTGGCAGGTAGCAATGCTTTTAATTTACCATCTTCAAATGCCATCAATGAATAATCGGTAAATCTATCCGAATGATAATCCATATAGTCACGATTATGGAGGAATGTTGCATTCTTTGAATGGGCAACAAATTCATTCCACAATGCCTTATCTTTTGATGTATATCTTCTTATTTCAATCATACCAATTATCTAATCCACTCTTCAGGATTGAACTTCAATTTTTCCTTTCTAATCTCAAAGTGCAATAAGCAATGGTCTTCATCATCAGGATTCTTATGGATTTTTCCAAGAGTCTGACCTGTTTTTACATTATCACCTGTCTTAACCTCTATCGAAGAAAGTCCAGCATAAACAGTAATGAAACTACCGTGCCTAACCATCACTACAATTCCAAATGAAGACTGGAATACACCCGATACCTTTCCATTGAATACAGCACGAGCACTTGCCGACAAATCGCCCTCCATTTCAATTCCAAGGCAGTTTGTTTCAACATATTGTAAGTTTGGAGATTTATGTCTGCCAAATTTCTTGACAATACTATAATTGCCAGTCATTGGTGGTGGTAATTTGCCTTTATTACTTTCAAAATCAGATGAAAGTTCTGTAAACTCTTCTGATTTTGACTCCTTTATTTCTTTCTCTTTCTTTTCTGCGGCTTTACGTTCCTCCTTTAGTTTTTGCTCTTGCTCGCGTAATTCTGCTTGCTCCTTTTCAAGTTCCTTACGCTTTTTCTCAAGTTCTTTCTGGCGTTTCTTTTCTGCCTTTTTCTCTTGCTCTAACTGCTCTTTGCGAATCTTCTCCAATTCCTGACGGCGCTTTTCCTGCTCCGCCTTAATTCTTGCCTCTTCAGCCTTACGAGCCTCTTCAGCCTTCCTTGCCTTCTCAAGTTCCGCAGCACGACGCTTTTCCGCCTCTATTCGCTGACGCTCTGCCTCTTTCTTCGCCTCTATCTCGATAAGTCGCTCTAACTCAGCGTCAAGAGCCCTTGCTTCTGCTTCCTTTTCCCTCAAAGTCTGCCGCAGTTCCTCTCCTCGCTCTTTTAAGGAAGAAACAAGACGAGTCTGCTCTGAACGCTTTGTTTCAAGGCTTAATTTGTTACTGTTTATCTTATTAATCTTTCCTTGCTTTTCCTCCTGTAAATGCTTTAACTTCAACTGCTCTTCTTTCAACTTTTGCTGAGCAGCTTTTATTTCTTCTGACTGCTTTTGCTGCCACAAGGAGAACTCTCGCAAATATCTCATTCTTCGGTAAGCCTGATGAAAAGACTCTGATGATAACAAAAACATTAACTTATTCTGAGATGTCTTATGTGCCCGCATGTGCTTTATTGCCGAAACATATTTCTTGCGCATAAGCGATAACGCAGAATCTGTTTCTGAAATCTGCTTGTTGACCATGTCTATGCGTATTGAAACATCTCCTATTTCCTTTTGAAGAACATTAATATTTCTCTGCTGAACCTCAATATCGGAATTCAACCTATTGAGGGCATTAAGTGATTTTCTTGTTTTACTTTTATTACTGTTAAGTAAATTTGAAGTCTTATTTATCTCTTTCTGCATAACAGTCTTCTGCTGCTTAATCTCATTTAGCGTCTGAGCGTAAACAGAACCTGAAAACAGAAATCCAACAATCAGAAAAAATACAAACTTCTTTGCCATTACATTTGGGTTATTAATTTCAATATTTCCTGGAAAGTATATTTCTTTGAATTACGCGGAATAGAAATACTGTCATCCACTCCTGTATTCCATTTAAAAGACCTATAGGAAATATCCAACGGTATAATCTTTCCACTCATAGGTATTCTCGCAACAATTTTAGAGGGCATTTCTCCATTGGATGTACGAACATAGTCTGAATATGTCATCTTATAATCAATTTCTCCTATTCTCAATGCAAAGGCAATAGCATTATTACCACTCATCTCATACAAGTATTGATATTCATCTCTTTGCTTTTTTGGGAAAATAGTCCACTTATCTCCATTTGTCTTAGAAAAAGCAAAGTCCTTATAATTATTCTCATCCAGCACTTCTCCACCTATAATAAATGGTTTTGCAAGGAATAAAGACTGAAGAGCCTCAACTGTAACATATTCACCAATAAACGAACCTATCGATTCCTTCATAAATGCCTTATGGTACTTATCTACAACTGTCACAGTATCACCCTCGAAATAAAGTTTTCCAATTTCCATTCCCAAAATAGGACGCAACGAAATGGAAAGGGATTTACCCTTTACCATCTTAATAACAACGGAACTTGAAACTCCAATATCAACTTTTCCATTAATTGTTACATCCGCCCAGTCTGGATGGGCTTCAGCAAATGTCTTAGGAGTAAAAACAGCCTTAGATTCATATTTATCAGAATCGGAAAGTTTTGCTGTCTTACAGGAAAAAGCAAAAACAGCAATAACGACAATAACAAATATTCTAATAAAATACCTATTCATAGAAATAAGTTTTATTTTTTACCTTTTTTTTCAGCATTTCGGAATCCGGGTCTAATTCCAAAGCCTTCTTCCATTGCTCCAATGCCTTCTTAGGTTCTCCGTTCATAAAAAGAATATCGCCATAGTGCTCATACAAGACAGCGGAAACCTCTTCTGTAACCTCAATAGTCTTCTCAATGTACTCCAATGCCTTCTTGTAATCCTTCATCTTAAAGCAAATCCATGCATAAGTGTCAAGATAAGACTCATTATCAGAATTGGCATCAATAACCTCTTTTGACAAACGCTCTGCTCGGCCTAAGTTATCACCATTAACACAAAGTGTGTAAGCATAGTTATTCTTAGCGAGTATATTATCTGGCGACAATTCTATTGCCTTCTCATAATAATCATAAGTTTTCTGCTTATCACCAAGCTGGTTATAATTCTCTGCCATCGAAGAATACACTTCTGACAATGACAAAGCACCAACCTCTTTATCCTTTTCTATTGCTTTCTCCAACAATTCATTACTCTTAATATAATCTTGCTTGCTATAATATGGAACTGCCAATATCTGATATATTTCAGCATCGTCAGGCAAATAAGAAAGAGCCTTTTCTGCTGTTGCAATACATTCATCATACTTCTTCTGATAAATCAATAGCCACAACAGTCGTTTCCATCCTTTATCATCGGCTGGATTAATGTCAAGAGCAAACGATAACTGCTCAGTAGCGCCTGGATAATCTTTTATATATGACAAATAATCAGTATATAATTTTCTCACTTCTGCCTCATGCGGATGCTGCTCAACAACCTTGTTAAACATTTCAATTGTGCTTGATGTTGTATCGTTATCCTCTATTGTCTTCGCTATATATGAAGTTAGGATACGCAATTTTGTATTGACATCAACCTCTTTGTTTACAATTGCCGATTTTATCTCATTCTCATAACCTTCTGCATCACCGAGTTTTCTGGCAACATTTGCTTTTGATAGAAAAATATAGCCGTTGTTCGGTTCTATTGTCTGAGCCCTGTCGTAATAGACCATAGAACTATCAGGCTTTTCTAACTGCATAAATATATCCCCCATAAGGACATTACCGAAGAATCCGTTATTTGTAACTTCAAGAACCCGCTTACCTTCTGAAATGGCAGAAACAGTATCCTTTTTTGCTAGCAAATAACCTATTTTACGTATTGACACCTCATTTGATGGACCTTCTGTTTTCTCAATTGAATCAAGGGCAGCAATGGCTTTATCATATTCTCCATTTCCCGCATATCCGTCAGAAAGTAACTGATATAAAGTAACCCTATTGGGAAATTCGCGTAAAAGGCGCTCCCAAATGCGTATCGCTTCATCTGTTTCTGCAATCTGACTGCATGCGTGCGCATATATAAAATTTTCATAGAAATTCTCAGGATATGCGTCAACGAATTTTTTCATTAGCCTCAAGCCGTCAATGGCATTTTTTCGAGTCTGATTCTGAGTAAGCAATTCCGAATAACCATATTGATAAGAAATCGCTTTATTTTGAGGGTCTAACTCATAAGCCCGTTTTATCAAATCCCTGAACGAAGAAAAATCTTCCTCAACAAGTTTTACTGCAGCTTGCATATAAATGTATTCAGCCTTTCTCTTGTCTGTATCGCTAACATTGTGGGCTCTTTCGGCAAAAGCATCTCCAAGTCCTAACAAAGAAAAGAGAAATGCGACTATAAACAATGTCCTTTTCATAAAGATTTTATTTTATACCAGTATGGCCAAAGCCTCCTGAACTGCGTTCACTTTCTTCCAAAACCTCAACCGACTCCCATTCAACTGTTGAATGGCGCGCAACAACCATTTGGCAAATCCTGTCACCATTATTAACCACAAAAGGTTCTGACGATAAATTTACAAGAATTATGCCTATCTCTCCTCTATAATCCGCATCAATTGTTCCTGGTGTATTAAGCACAGTTATTCCGCTTTTCAAAGCAAGCCCACTACGCGGACGAATCTGGCATTCATACCCATCAGGTAATTCAATAAAGATTCCTGTTGGTATTAATTTTCGCTCAAGTGGCTTAAGAGAAACTGATTCTGGCAAATTTGCACGCAAATCCATTCCTGCTGAACTTTTAGTACTATACTGTGGCAACGGATTAGCCGATTTATTTATTATTTTAACTTTAACAATATCCATATATCTCTTTTTTCTAAAGATACAAATTTAGAAAAAATTATTGAATTGTCCATTTGCCATCTAAAACTTTTGGCTTAGAAAAAGTTAAAACATTCAACACTTATAACAATTTAACTTAAGCACAACTTATCCATTATAAATTAATATAGGTCGGATAATAGAGCATTGCCTAATAAACCGATTAAGCAAAATCCTTACACTCCGGGCACAATCCTTTTATCATATAGTTAACTGAATGAGGAATAAATCCTTCTGGCATATTTGCCAATGGCACTGTTTCCGTTTTGAAACAATATATTTTTCCACATTTCTCACAATAAAAATGCACATGCTGGTCTGAAATACTATGATGATTATGACTCTGACACATCTCATATTTTAATGAGCGGCTTCCATCTTCAATTACATGAACAACTTCTTTCTCTGCAAAAAGTTCAAGGACTCGAAATATACTTGCTTTATCGACAGAATAATCGAGCATTTCCTCCAAATCTGCAAGGCTAACAGGATTAACAGTCTGTATCAATTCATTCAATACAAGGATTCTATTAGGAGTAGGCTTTACCCCTTTCCCTATCAGAATATTTTCAACCAAAACACGATCCATAATACAAATCTAAACTAAATACAATATGTTACAAAGATAGGGAAAGGCAAGTGCAGCACCGAGCCAAAAGCGTGCTTTTGAGCGAAGGTATTGCCGAGCCGCATCCTATCTTATACAAAGATATATAAAGGCAAGTGCAGATACAAACTGAAAACGAAGTTTTAAAGTTTGTTTATGCCGAACCTTACTATACACTATCAACACTTAGCTTATGGTATATTTGCAAACAGGTTGCATAAATCTAATATTACCTTTGCATCAGAATTAAATAAAAATTATAACATTATGAACAAAACATTTAAAATAGAAGTTGATTGTGCAAACTGTGCAAATCTAATAGAAGAGGCTGCCAAGAAAGTTAACGGAGTTGCTAACCTTTCAATTTCTTTTATGACACAGAAGATGAAAATAACTTTTGAAGAAAGTGCTAATACTGAAATAGTTATGGCTGAAATATTAAAAATAGCCAAAAGAATAGAACCAGATTTCGAAATTATATAAATTTCATTATCAATCAACGATTTACACCCACAAGTACAACTACTCACTATTCTTATAATGAACAAAAAACAAAGAAAAGTTCTTACAACAATTGCAATTACATCTATAGCAACAATAGCAATGCAATTTATAGACATTACAGGCTGGCTACGTTTATGTCTTTTCCTTGCAATCTACCTTTTTATAGGCTATAACATTGTAAAGAAAGCAATACTCGGAATCTTTCACGGAAGAATCTTTGATGAGAACTTCCTAATGACTATTGCAACCATTGGTGCATTTGCACTTGCAATTTATGAAAAAAATGGAGACTATACAGAAGCCGTTGCCGTAATGCTATTCTATCAAATAGGAGAATTTTTCCAAAGTTATGCCGTTGGCAAAAGCCGTCGCAATATTGCCTCTCTGATAGATATACGGCCAGATTACGCCAATATTGAGCAAGATGGAAAAATTGTCAAAACTGACCCTGAAAATGTAGGAATTGGGCAAACAATAATAATTCAACCGGGAGAAAGAATACCTATTGACGGAGTCATTATTGCTGGAGACTCTTCTCTCAATACTTCTGCTCTAACCGGGGAATCCATACCCCGTGATGTTAGTGCAGGAGAAGAAGTAATGAGCGGAAGCATTAACTTATCCGGCGTACTAAAAGTTAGAACAACAAAGGAATTTGGAGAATCAACTGTATCAAAAATACTCGAACTGGTTGAAGACTCTGCATCACGAAAATCAAAATCAGAAAATTTCATTGCTAAATTTGCCCGATATTACACACCCGCCGTTTGCTACGGAGCATTGTCACTTGCTTTAATTCCTCCTATAACAAATATTCTACTACCTGCAACTCCATTAGATTTTACAACCTTCGAACCATGGCTACACCGTGCATTGGTTTTCCTCGTTATCAGTTGCCCTTGTGCCTTGGTTATCAGCGTTCCATTATCATTTTTTGCAGGCATTGGCGGCGCAAGTAAAGAGGGTATTCTGATAAAAGGGGCAAATATTCTTGAGAGCCTGTCTAAAGTAAAAACTGTTATTTTTGACAAAACAGGCACTTTAACAAAAGGCGTATTTGAAGTTAACGCATACCATAACCATAATGATGAAAATGCAGAAAGCCATAAAGAACTGCTCTTAGAATATGCGGCCTTAGCAGAATCTTCGTCATCACACCCTATTGCAAAATCATTGCAACATGCTTATGGTAAAGCAATTGACAGAAAGCGCATTAGCAGCATAAAAGAAATAAGCGGGAAAGGGATTATTGCAATTATTGACGGAAAGGAAATCGCTGCCGGCAACGAAAGACTGATGAAATCAATGGGTATTCTCCATTGCTCCTGCAAAGATGCAAAAACTGTCGTACATCTTGCAATTGACCGGAATTATGCAGGGCATATCGTATTGGGAGATGTCATAAAATCATCTTCTAAAGAAGCCATAACAGATCTGAATAAGACTGGTATTTTCAAAACAGTTATGCTTACAGGTGATTCAAGACACACAGCTGAAGACATTGCAAAACAGATTGGAATCGATAAAGTTTACAGCGAACTCCTTCCAACAGACAAGGTTGACAAACTTGAAGAAATAATCAGCAACAATAACACTGGCAGCACAGTTGCTTTTGTCGGAGATGGTATTAACGACGCACCTGTTCTATCAAGAGCTGATATAGGAATTGCGATGGGTACAATAGGCAGCGACGCTGCCATTGAAGCATCAGACATCGTTCTAATGGACGATAATCCACTAAAGGTTGGAAAGGCTATAAGAATTTCCAAGAAATGCTTGAGAATAGTTAAAGAAAATATAGTACTGGCACTGGGTGTTAAAGGATTATGCCTATTACTCGGAGTTTTTGGATTAGTAAACATGTGGCTTGCTATTTTTGCAGATGTAGGCGTTATGATAATAGCCATACTTAATGCAATTCGAGCAATGAACACAAGAAAAGCATAAACAAAAGCAAAACCTGCAATGAAAGCCACTCCAATAAAAAGCCAACACTGCAGGTTTTTGTATATTCGTAGAAATAGTTCTACTGCTTATGCTGATAGAGGAATCGCTTGATTGAGCGTTTCGGTGTCTTTTCAAACTCTTCGTTATAAAGCTTGATGCTGTTAATATGCGAATACGCTGGCAAATCCTTATTTAACGCCGTAATATTTTCATTCATAATCTTTTGAATTTGCGTTTCTGCAATAACGCCCTGCTTCTCAAGGTTCTCAAAATCAGGATAAATCAAAGCAACAAGTCTGCCGGCCTCTTCGATAACGATTGACTCACAGACGTAAGGCATATTATTCAACTTCTGTTCAATTTCCTCTGGATAAATATTTTGTCCAGAAGGTCCAAGAATCAAGTTTTTATTTCTACCCTTGATATAGATAAATCCATCTTCATCTATATTACAAAGGTCACCGGTATATAACCAGCCGTCTCTCAACGCCTCTGCTGTTGCCTCATCATTTTTGTAATAACCAAGCATAACGTTATCACCTCTAACCTTCAATTCTCCAACAACTGTTGCAGGGTCAGAAGATTCAACAACGGCTTCCATATTGTCAACAACGCGCCCACACGAACCTGTTCTGTTAATCTCATGACCAGCATAGGAAATCAATGGAGCACATTCTGTCATTCCATAACCTACGGTATATGGAAATTCAATCCTGCGAAGGAATTTCTCAACATCTTTATTCAATGCAGCACCACCTATAATAATTTCAAACAGTCTGCCACCAAAAGTCTCATCAAGTTTGTCCTTTATCTTATGGAGCAAGTGGTCGTTAACAAACGGCATTGTCATGAGCAGTTTCATGTGAGGCTTCTCCAACAATGGGAATACCTTTGTCTTGATTATCTTTTCAAGAATCAAAGGAACTGCAATGATAAGTCTTGGCTTTACTTTCGCAAATGCCTCAATTATAATCTTTGGAGATGGAACCCTCGTAAGGAAGTGGATATGGCATCCCCTCGCAAAAGAATGGAGCATCTCAATAGAAAGACCATACATGTGAGCCAACGGAAGCATACAAATAATTCCATCACCAGGACCAAGAAACGTCAACTTGTTTAATGCAAACTCAATATTGGAACGCAAAGCGCGATAAGGAACCATAACGCCCTTTGAAAAACCAGTTGAGCCTGACGTATAATTTATAACTGCAAGAGCATTTTCATCAAACTCTGGATAGATAACGTCTTCTTGAGTAAATCTCTCTGGATAACGCTTTCCAAACAACGCATTTAATGTCTTGCGTGCTTCTGTCAATTCTTCATTTCTTGAGAAAAGAAGACTATAGTCTTTAATTCGCAATGCACCACAAATGCCTTTCATATTCTCTGCATCGAGATTTTCCCATATTGAAGCATCAACAAAGAATAACTTTGCATCTGAATGATTTACAATATGGTGAATATTGTCAGGCTTAAACTCATGCAAAACAGGGACAGGAACTGCTCCGTACGTTAACACGCCTATAAATGCAACAGACCACTGGGTACTGTTTTTCCCACACAACGCAACTTTATCGCCTTGCTTAACGCCTGCATGCTCAAACAACAAATGCAATTTCGCCACTTTTCGGGCAACATCTCTATACTGCAACGAGATTCCATTAAAATCTGACATTGAGAGTTCTTCCCAATTCTTGCGTATCGTTGCTTCTAATATTTTATTAATATGCATAATTCAAATTATTAACTCTGCAAAAATAAAGATTTTATTCGTCTATACCAATTATCACAAAAATTATAGTACAAAATTATGTTGCTAATATTTAAAATTTGCAATAAACAATCATTTTATGACTTTAATCACCTTTATTAGCAAATAAAACGGAGCCGCACAAAAATGCAACTCCGTATATATATCGTCAGAAGATATTAATAGTTACGAGCAAAAAGCACACGGCGAGCCGATGGCTTGCCTGTAAAAATACATGTTCCTGGTGTTTCATCTCCATCCAAAGGCAAACAGCGAATTGTTGCCTTTGTCTCTTCTTTAACTCTAACTTCAGTTTCAGTTGTTCCGTCCCAATGAGCCATAACAAAATATCCTTCTTCAATCTTTTGCTTAAACTCATCGTAGGAATTAACTTCAACGATATGAGAATCTCTGTGAGCGCGAGCCTTGTTGTAAATATTTGCCTGAATTTCTTCCAAAAGGTTTGAAACATATTCAACAATGCCTTCAAGAGAAACAGTCTGCTTTTCAAGAGTGTCGCGACGCATTACCTCAACAGTGCCGTTTTCCAAATCTCGCGCACCAAGAGCCAAACGAACTGGAATACCCTTCAATTCGTAATCAGCGAACTTAAAGCCAGGACGCTTGTTGTCAGCATCGTCATACTTAACGCTGATACCCAATTTCTTCAAGCCCTCAACAATTGGAGCAACTTTTTCTGACACTTGTGCAAGTTGGTCTGCATTCTTGTAAATAGGAACGATAACAACTTGGATAGGAGCCAAATGTGGTGGCAAAACCAAACCATTATCATCAGAGTGTGTCATAATCAATGCACCCATCAGGCGGGTTGAAACCCCCCACGATGTTGCCCATACATATTCCAACTTGTTTTCCTTGTTGATAAACTTAACGTCGAAAGCCTTAGCAAAGTTCTGACCGAGGAAGTGCGATGTTCCAGACTGCAAGGCCTTACCGTCTTGCATCATAGCCTCAATAGTATAAGTCTCGAGAGCACCGGCAAAGCGCTCGTTTGCTGTCTTAACACCCTTGATAACAGGAACTGCCATATATTTCTCGGCAAAATCAGAGTAAACATTAAGCATCTTAACTGCCTCGTCCATTGCCTCTTCCTTAGTAGCATGGGCAGTGTGACCTTCTTGCCACAAGAATTCTGCAGTACGCAGGAACATACGAGTTCTCATCTCCCAACGGAACACATTAGCCCATTGGTTACAAAGAATTGGAAGGTCTCTATATGATTGAATCCAGTTTTTATATGTATTCCAGATAATTGTTTCCGAAGTTGGACGGATAATCAATTCTTCCTCCAATTTTGCAGCCGGGTCAACAACAACACCGCTACCGTCTTCGGCATTTTTCAAACGATAGTGAGTAACTACTGCACATTCCTTGGCAAAGCCTTCTACGTGTTCTGCCTCTCGGCTCAAAAATGACTTTGGAATAAGCAAGGGGAAATATGCGTTAACGTGACCTGTTTCCTTAAACATAGCATCCAACTGGTGCTGCATCTTTTCCCAAATGGCATAACCGTAAGGTTTGATTACCATACATCCGCGAACGGCTGATTGCTCTGCTAAATCCGCCTTAACAACCAAATCGTTATACCATTGCGAGTAGTTTTCACTGCGCTTTGTTAAATCTTTTAATTCTTTTGCCATCTTGTTGATTTTTTTGCAAAATTAATTATTTTCTTTTGTTTTCTTATTATCAATGCTTTAAAAGTCCCTTTGAGGAATCAGAAATCATTCTTTTTCCTGGCACAAGGAATATTTCCAATCGTCGGTTTTTTGCCCTGTTTTCCATTGAATTATTCAGCACCAGCGGCTCGGCAGACCCTATTCCGTAAGGAATAACATAGTCACTACATTCTGCATGCTCTGAGAACCACTGCATAACCGACATTGCCCTTTTGTTGGTCAATTCATCTGTATAAGACTGAGAACCTGTATTATCACTATGAACTGCAATAATCATACGATAGAAATCAGGCACCTGCAAATATTTCACGAAGGGATTAAGGAATTTACCTACTGTCGGCTTTAAATCTGTTTCATTTGGATAAAATAAATCGCTTGTGTCTAAAGTTACAATAACGATCTCTCCTCCTCTCATCATCTCAACAGACTGCTGTCCTGACGCAACAAGTTTCTTTGCCTCTACAAGTTGATATGACTTGATATTACTTTTCTGAGAGCCTAATTTCGGAATTTTAAGATTATCGGTAATCGACAAATCATAAAGTTCCTCAACGGAATAATCCTTAGATTCTTCCTTCTTCTTTTTTACCGCAACAGTTTTCTTTGATTTAACCAAACTTTCACTACGCTTTTTCTCTTGTGAAACCTTTACATGCTTTTCTGATTTCACGACGTTGGAATTTTCTCTTTTTCCACCTCTGAAAAAATTCTTAACTGCTCCAAAGCCCCTTTTAAAAGCATTAGTTTCAACAGTCTCTACCGAGTCTGTCTTTTCAGATGCAAGTGAAATGGCTGGCACAACAAGAGCAAAGACAACCAATATATGCCTTATAAACACTGTAAATTTCATAATTAAAAATCACTCAATGTCTTTTCGTATTCCAATTCAAGTGCTGTTATCAAAGGCACGTCTGAATCATCAACCCTTTTATGGCGACGCTTCGACAAGCGCTTACAAATATATGCGTCAAGGTCTTCCTTATCAACTGAATCCTCCTCATCACACATATCAACGATTTGAAAAAAACCCTTTGACTCATAATAATCAAAGACAAGTTCAACAACATCAAGGATATTGTTGTCATCATATTTTGCCGACACTTCTTCAGACAATCCATTGCGGATATACTCCAAAGCAGCGTCTTCATCATATTCTTCTATATCGTCAAAAACATCATCAAATTCACTCATTGCTTTAATCTATTTGTGATTCAACAAGACCTTCCGGCAAATCCATATTAATAGTCTTGCCATCATTGTCAATATCAGTTATAAAATCCTCGCTTATTGGAATGAAAAACTCCTTATCATCTCTTCTTAAAATAAATAAGGCATTTTCAGTGGAATCATCAACGTCAACAATCTCTCCAAGCAGTTCATTGTTGCAGTCATAGACGGAGAAACCTATAAAATAATCGCAATAGACCTCATCGCCCATCTCATCAAACTCCCTTTTGAGGACATAAATTTTCTTATTTGCAAATTTTTTTGCCTTAACGTCAGAATCGATGTCACATAAAGTTAGCAGCACCGACACATTGCTTTTTGAACGTGAAGAGGAGATAAAAAACGGAACCAGGATACCATCCATAGAGCATATAATCGCAGAAAAGGCCTCTATATCCTCAACATTTACAGTTGCCGATATTTCCCCCTTTACCCCATGAGGCTTCAAGAACTGCCCAACTGGTACAACTTCTTCAAGTGTTATCATCCTTATTTGCGCTTTTTATTTTTCTTAACTTGCGGTTGCGACTGAACAAGTTCCTTAAACTCATTCAAATGGTAAATCTCGGGATCAAGAGAAATTGCCCCTTTGGTATAGTAAGCCAAGTCACTGAAAACCTTTGCATCGTCAACACCATCCTTATTTGATACAAGGAGTTGCTTCTTCATGTGATGGGCAATAAGCAACGACAACTGTTCGCGCTCTTCACCCTCTGGCATCTCTGCTGCAATCTTGATGAGTTTCTCCAGAATCTTACCATAATGGCGGAAACGTATAGGCGATAATTTATATGGAACTTTTTCCGGCTTGGAATGAAGATTTTCAGGACGTATGACTTCGCAGGGATAATCAATATCCAACTTGAAATCTGACATAATTGCCAACTGATTCCACAACATTTTATTGAAATCGTCAACGTCACGCTGATTGGAAAACAGATTGCTCATGATTCCGACAATTGCTTCCGCACAGCGGTTACGCTCCGCACGGTCTTCAATAGTCATACAGTGGTCAACCATCTGCTGAACATTACGCCCAAACTCTGGCAAAACGAGTTTCTCTCTTTTTGTATTATATTCTAACATTAAATCAAATTTTTCTTAGGCGTTGTTGCCTGGAATTTTTTCAAATATAGCGGCGTTGAATAAGCTACGTCCAAAAAGTCTTTCTCTCTAAACGCCTTTTCTGACAATGCAATCATATCAACTGCATTAAGTCTTACATCGGGAATAAACACGGCATTCTCATGCTTGATAACCTCGCTAACCTTGTCAGCGCCATTGCCCATAAAGAAAAGTTTATGATTTTCCAAAAGTTCCGAATACGAGTTCTCATCAATAATCTTCGGCTGGTTAGGCTCAATCTCATTCAAAGCCAAATCATATACCCCTGAGAAAACCTCCATTCGGCGTGCGTCAATCATCGGAACGAAATAGTCATTCTCCCCGACATTATGTGAAAACATTACGGCAACACTCAAAATTTTCAGAGTTGGGATACCAATCAACGGTAATCCAAGACCGAAACACAATCCTTTTGCCTCCGACAAACCAATACGCAACCCTGTATATGAACCGGGACCTATACTGACAGCAATAGCATCTAACTTGATTTCACACTGCTTGGCATAATCCAAAGCGTCTTTAACGAAACCGCTCAAAACAGTTGCGTGATTTGGTCCCTTATAATCGGCATTATGGAATTTCATCTCACCATCAGCCGCAAGACATACCGAACATACATCGGTCGCCGTTTCTATATTTAAAATCGCTGACATTTTGCTTATTTAAAAGATATGCAAAGTTAAGAAATAATTCGCAATTAACATATATGACGGCAAAAAACCGCAACTATATATGCCACAAATAATTGTTGACAGTCTTTAGTCATCTTTAAAGACCTGCTAATTTTTTTGTTTTATTGCCCGTTTGCACTAAATTTGCGAAAAAATATAAATAATGGATACATCATATTTTAAAAAGCGAGCAACAGTACGCAGATATGAAGACAAGGCAATTCCCGAAGGTCTTCTTACAGAAATGCTTGAGGATGCTATGCGCGCCCCAACAACAGGCGGAATGCAGGTATATAGTGCAGTCGTTACAACCGACAAATCTATAAAAGAGCAACTTGCTCCTTGCCATTTTAACCAGCCACAAGTAACGATGGCTCCTGCCGTTATAACCTTTTGCGCTGATTTCAACAGATTCTGCAAATGGTGCGAGGCTTCAAATGCCGTTCCGGGTTACAACAATTTCCAATCGTTTATGACCGCAGTTCTCGACGCAACAATATACGCACAACAATTCAACACAATCGCCGAAATGAACGGGCTCGGTTGCTGCTATTTGGGAACAACGACCTACAACGCCAACAAAATCGCAGAGGTTCTCGACCTTCCAAAAATGGTCATTCCTATTGTTACAATTACAGTTGGCTACCCTGAAGGCGATGTTTCACAAGTTGAGAGAATCCCTATTTCTGGCATTATCCACAAGGAAAAATACCACGACTATAGCAATGCCGACATCAATGCGGCTTTCACCGAAAAAGAATCGCTTGAAGTAAACAAGGGATATGTCAAAGAAAACAATAAAGAAACTCTTGCCCAAGTATTTACTGATGTCAGATACCCAAAAGGGAACAACGAGTTATTCTCAAAAGTTTTCTTCGACTTTATTGAAAAGGCTGGTTACCCATTCCCTGAAAAATAATTATTCAAGAACAATATCACCAAAGAACTCCGGGCAATGAAAGTTCGGAGTTTCTGTTTCTATAGGCGACCAACTGATGTAGTGCGGCATACTTGTCTGCGAAGCGCACTTATAGAAATTACCTCTTATCTCCAATGGAAAACTGTCGCTTGAAATACCAACCAACTCAAAAGGAATAGCAACTGCAAGGCTCCAACTGAAAAGCCCCTCAAGTTCCTGAAAAGGACTTGTGCCGCAAGAAGCGTAACGACGTATAGATGCTATCTCTTCTTCATTAAGACGAGTTGGATTTTTTCTGTCCTTACGATGAGAAGCGTTAACAGCGCCAATGCAGTTAAACTCAAAATTCCAATACTCGTCAGAGCCAGGAACCTGCATAAAAAATTCAACACAACTATCCTCACTAACAGGAGAATTATTAGTGTGATTTACCGCTCTCAAATAATTGCATCTTACAAAGAAATTAATGTAAAGATACTTGTCACTACGAGCAATAGAAAAAACCGTTATCGGGTGATAAGGAAACTCACCTGACCAGTTAACACTATTGATACCGCACTTAGGTGCTTCAACTTCCAAACGCTCGCAAACAGCGTCCATCTTCATTTCATCAAGACCTTCAATTCTTGGTACTGTTACCCTTTTCTTCATAACAAATCATATAATGACATACATAAACCGAACAATGACATCAAGCATATCAAACCGCCGATAATCAGATTCATTATCCACATACTCCTCATATTAAAATGCCCCCTTACCTTGTTTACAAAGTATGTTATCACAAACCACCACAGCAGCGCACCGATAATTATCGACGCAAAGCCCGCAACATAATGGTAGAACGTAAAATCAGGCGACGGAAAGTTAAATCTCGCATACAAACCGATTATGAGAAATAATATCAACGGATTCGAGAATGTCAATAAAAAGCCTGTCACAAAGTCCTGCACATAATTATTCTTCCGCGGACCATCCGCTTTACCCCTTAGTGCCTTTGACGGATTTTTTCTGGCAATATACACACCAAAACCGAGTAAAACAAGACTGCCAAACAACTGGATTGCCGTTTGATTATCTTCAATAAAACTGATAATAAACGACATACCCAAACCTGCAAGCAATGAATAAATCAAATCTGACAAGGATGCTCCTACTCCGGTAAAAAAGCCAGCCGCTCGGCCCTTGTTCAAAGTCCGCTGGATACACAACATCCCTATCGGCCCCATTGGTGCCGACACAAGAATTCCTATAGCAAGGCCATGAAGTATCGCTATCAATATATCCATAAACCTATAATGTGTTACAAAGATAATATAAACCGAGTGGAGAAAAAACAAGTTTACTTGATTTTTTATTCCGAGGTGCAGTTTATCTTATCTAAAGATAGTGCAAGGTGAGAGCAGAAAAAAATAAAAACGAAAGTTTTTAGCTTTTTTATGCCGAACCACAGCCTATCTTGCGCGTAGCGAAAGATAATATAAACCGAGTGGAGAAAAACAAGTTTACTTGATTTTTTTTATTCCGAGGTGCAGTTTATCTTATCTAAAGATAGTGCAAAGGTGAGAGCAGAAAAAATAAAAACGAAAGTTTTTAGCTTTTTACATTCATATAGTTTTTATTTCTCTTGTTGTTCCTCAACCCATTTTGCCTCCTCTGCAATCAGTATAGACTCTGGATTTTTTTCCGGATTAAAATCTCGGAACAATCCAAGTAGCATTTCTTCTATATACTCATTAATCTTATAATATCCGCAGGTAAACTTATTTGCCATCACAACAACTGCATATTTCGGAGTTCCAGCAGGAAAAATAACCAGCATACGACTGCACACCTGTCATACTGCCAGATTTCAATGCCATGTGCCCCGACAAGAATGTATCTTTTAGCAATTTCTTCACCGTTCCATTCTTGCCTGAAATTGGGATTAATGGCAAAAACCTGTCAAATAATGCCTTATCATCATATACTTTCTTTAACAAGTCACCCATAAATTTAGGAGTGAAGTGATTGGAGCGTGACAACCCGGAACCGTCATAGAACTCCAACCCATCTATATCAATTCCCCAATCTTTAAGAATTTCCTTCTCCCTTTTAACGGATTTCTTTCTTGACAAATTATTTTTATGCCCTATGCAATTTGCTCGGAAAACAGCCTCAGCATACATATTATCACTTCTATACAATAAAGACCTGACAATCTCCTCTATTGCTGGCGATTCATAGATAAGCAACGCATCTTTCTCTCCAAAGGCAAACACCCTCTGCTTTTCAACGCTTATACCAACCTTCAATAGAGCCTCCTCAAGGTCCTGGGAAAATGCCTTATTTGCGTCAGGCATCGTTGCTATAAAAGTCAACGGCGTTTCTGACGCAAGCACTGAACCTGAAACACTCAACTTTCTGGAATTTTTCTTCCTATACTGCTTTACCTTTCTGGTATCGCTCTTACGCTTAACAATCTTCAAATTGTCAAGATTAATCTCAAAACCATCCCAGCATGGATAGGCATATTGTATTACTGGTTTATCTCCACTTATATCTACCGATACTTTTGTCAAATTATCGTGATAGTTGACCGCAAAAAGTCCTGCTCCAAATGTTCTAACGACATCAGTATCTTCCCAGTCCTTCGGAATAGCGTTTTCGTGGAAAAGGCCCTTATCAACTATTATTCTACCCTTTATCTTGCCTATTCCATTCGCTATCAACGCTGTTATACACTCATCTACCAAAGACTGGTGGTCTGGAAAGTAGCGGGAACCTACTGTAGGGTCAACCCCTCCTTTTATAATAAGATTACCAAATAGCGTTCCATTAAGTATATATCCATTTGTCGTTATCCTTGTCTTGAATTTATAGTTTTCAGGCAAAACTTTCATCGTTACTGCTGAAGTGACAAGTTTTGTTATAGAAGCCGGTATAAACGTATCTGTTTCGCAATAATTAACCACAGTTTCTCCACTTTCAAGATCAACAACACAAACTCCAAACTTTGCTTTCTGCATACCTGGCTTCTTTTCAAAAGCACCCAAGACCGAATCTGCTTTTTCAAAAGAAAAAGCACTAAACGAAATCAATAATACACATACAAACAGCAATAAACGATATAATCCCATTCTACTCATTTCAAAAATTTTCCTACAAACTTACATAAATTAACCAACTTAACCACGACAACCTTGTAAAATTAAGTTAATTTCAAAAAAATAAGGTACAGTTCAGCCGAACTGCACCTTCAATAAAAATATGTAATAAACCTAATATATTATAATTAAAACAGCATAACGTAAAGCACCGCTGAAAATGCACCTCCAACCATAGGACCAAAGACAGGAACCCAACTATACCCCCAGTCGTTGCCTCCTTTCCCTTTTATAGGCAGGACTGCATGCGCTATGCGTGGACCCAAATCACGTGCTGGATTAATAGCATAGCCCGTAGTACCTCCCAATGACATACCTATCGACATAATAAGCATAGTGACAGGAAATGCACCAAGAGAACCAAGACCAACAGATGCACAATTGCACTTCTCTGATAGAACTAAAATCACAAACACGAGCAACAAAGTTCCTATAATCTCACAAAAAAGATTTCTCGGCTTGTTCAAGATTGCTGGGGCTGTGCAGAAAACCGCCAATTTTGTAGACCTATCCTCAGTTGCATCGAAATGGTCTTTATAGAACATATAGACAAGTATCGCACCGATAAAGCCGCCAAGCATTTGTGCAATTATATATCCAGGAACTGCAGCCCAGGCAAATTTACCAGCAATGGCAAAACCAAGAGTTACAGCGGGATTTAAATGTGCTCCCGAAAAAGGACCAGCGATAAAGACACCGCACATAACGGCAAAGCCCCATGCCATTGTGATTACAACCCAACCGGCTCCCTCTCCTTTCGACTTTTTGAGATTACAGCAGGCAACAACGCCGTCACCCAAGAGAATAAGAACCAATGTTCCGATAAATTCGAAAACACATTTTGTAAACAATGAAACTTCCATAGCAGTAAAATTACATATTAATTTATTTTTGCTCAGTAAGGGTTCTTTGAACAGCAACTTTCCAGCCATTAATTTTTTCTTGTATAGCCTCGTTGTCTCTCGTCGGTTCAAAGCGACGCTCAATACCGGTCATATTGCGTATTTCACTTAAGTCTTTCCAGTAACCAACAGCCAAACCTGCAAGGAATGCAGCACCAAGAGCGGTTGTTTCTGTTGTTGTAGGGCGGATAACTGGGATACCAAGTATATCTGCCTGGAATTGCATCATAAGATTGTTACGAGAAGCCCCTCCGTCAACTTTAAGTTCCCTCAATTCAATATTGGCATCACATGCCATACCGCTAACAATATCCATCGTTTGGAAAGCAACGCCTTCAAGGGCGGCTCGTGCAATATGAGCGGCCTTTGTCCCTCGACTTATATTGCATATCAGCCCTCTTGCATACGGATCCCACCACGGAGCACCAAGACCGGTAAGTGCTGGAACAAAATATACTCCGTCAGTATCTGGAACAGTAGATGCAAGTTCCTCAACCTCTGCCGATGTGCGGATAATTCCAAGTCCGTCACGCAACCATTGGACAACAGAACCGGCAACGAAAATACTGCCTTCAAGGGCATAATTTACTTTATCGCCAATCTTCCATGCTACCGTTGTCAGAAGATTATTATTTGACTTTATCGGTTTTTCGCCAGTGTTCATAAGCATAAAGCATCCTGTTCCGTAGGTATTTTTAATCATGCCTGGTTCAGTACACATTTGTCCGAAAAGGGCAGCCTGCTGGTCGCCTGCAACTCCTGCTATAGGCACCTTATGTGCAAAAATAGTTGTCTTTGTGTGGCCGTAAACTTCACTCGACGACTTTACCTCTGGCATCATAGAGCGAGGGATGTCAAACAATTCAAGCAGTTCATCATCCCACTGCAATGTATGAATATTAAATAGCAGAGAACGAGAAGCATTTGAAACATCGGTTACATGAACCTCTCCGCGAGTCAAACGCCATATAAGCCAGGAATCGACCGTTCCAAACATTAATTTGCCCGCTTCTGCTCTTTTTCTTGCACCTGGAACATTGTCAAGAATCCATTTAATTTTAGTGGCACTGAAATATGCGTCAATAATCAGCCCTGTTTTATCCCTGATAAAGTCAGTTTTCCCTTCCGATTTTAATTTGTCACAATATTCCGAAGTACGGCGATCCTGCCAAACAATGGCATTATAAATTGGTTCTTCAGTATCACGGTCCCAAACTATAGTTGTTTCCCTTTGATTGGTTATACCAATTCCCGCGATATTAAGACCGTTAATGTCAATTTGAGTAATAGCTTCTGCTATCACAGATGCTTGTGATGACCATATTTCATGAGGATTATGCTCAACCCAACCCGGCTTTGGGAAATACTGCGGGAACTCTCGCTGCGCGGTAGAACATATTTCTCCATTCTTGTTGAAAACGATAGCCCGCGAACTGCTTGTGCCTTGATCCAAGGCTAAGATATACTGATTCATAGTAATAATGGTATTTTAAGTTTTATTTCCGAGTGCAAGATAGAAAAAAGATTTTATAATAATCAGGAGAAATCATATAAAAAATGTTAATCACTTTCATTACACAACTCTAATTGCAAATAATCGCATATTTCGAAAGAGGCAAATAATATTAGCGAAACATTCAAACTCTAAATAATTTTCATTCCGAAAGCGAAAAAAATTATAAACGCTTTAAATCAAAACATAACTAAATTTATGTTGAATTACTTAGAAATATTTCATAACTTTGCAATCAAACAAATTCACATGACAACTAATGGATATTTAGCGTCCAAGCCAAGATATGAAATCCTTGACGGATTAAGGGGCGTTGGCTGCAATTTTTGTAGTTATTTTTCACCTGTTCGAACCATATTCTGGTGTTTCGGCAAACCAGATAATTAATCACGGCTATCTTGCTGTTGATTTCTTTTTTTGTCCTCTCAGGATTCGTTGTTGGATATGCTTACGATGACAGATGGGATAAAATGAGCCTCAATGATTTTCTCAAACGAAGATTAATAAGGCTGCATCCGATGGTTATTATGGGAACCACCATTGGTGCATGCTTATTCTTCTTCAGCCTTGGAGATTCCACTTCTGAATTTGCTCCTCTTTGGAATATCATTCTTGCATTTGTCATGGCGTGCCTTATGATTCCTTGTGGTAAAAGCCTTGACATCCGCGGTTGGGGAGAGATGAACTCATTTAACGGACCTAACTGGACACTCACGTGGGAATACCTTGCTAATATTCTATATTCATTGATTTTGCGTCGATTACCTAAGGCTATTCTTGCAATTCTTCTCGGCGCGGCTGCTATATGCTCTATTGACCTGTGCCTGAATTTGAATATATTCGGTCTTCTTACTGAAGGTAGAAATCATCAAATGTACACAGTTATAGGAGGTTGGAGCCTTAATGCAGAACAATTATATATTGGCGCAACTCGCTTGCTTTACCCATTCTTATGTGGCTTGCTAATTTCAAGAATAGGAAAATACATATCTGTCAAAAGAAGTTTCTGGATTTGCTCGATTATTCTAATAGTGATTTTCTCAACTCCATGTATCGGTGGGGATAAAAGCATTCTTAACGGATTCTATAACGCAACCGCCATAATGATAATATTCCCATTAGTCGTCATTATCGGAGCTGGTGGAAAGATTTCAGGGAAAAAGAATATTAATGTGTGCAAATTCTTGGGCGACATTTCATATCCGCTATACATCACCCACTATCCTCTTATGTACACACAATTCAGCTGGGCATGGAGCCACAAAGACGCTCCTTTATATACACATATAATGGTTGCGGCAGGTTGTTTTGTTCTATCATTGGGAATTGCCTATGCCTGCATGAAACTATATGACAAACCTGTTCGAAGATGGCTGACAGAAAAGTTTCTAACTAAATAATCCATTCAGCAATTACCCAACTGGATAGGGATAATCAACCTTCCATAGAAAAAGAGCATTTCCTGGCACTGATGCTCCAGCGGAGCAACGGTTTTTGCTTTCAATAATCTTGCAAAAACCGTCAACTGTAATTTTTCCGCGACCAACGTCAACAAGTGTTCCTACAATAGCACGAACCATATTGCGGAGAAAACGGTCTGCCTTTATTGTAAATACAAGTTGTTCCCCTTCCATCTCCCATTTGGCATACATTATCTTACAATTATTTGTAAGAACATCTGTATGCAACTTTGAAAAACTGGTAAAATCAGTATAATCAAACAGATGCGAAGCCGCCACATTCATAGCCTCAACATCCAAAGAAAATGGCGGTGTCCAGCAGAAATTGTAATCAAAGGGCGATTTTTGCAACCCTATAAAATACTTATACGTTCTTGCTGTTGCATCAAAACGAGCATGTGCATCATCACTAACTTCCTTAACGCTGTAAATGGCAATATCCTTTCCCACAAGGCTATTAAGAGCCATTATAAACCGCCGTGTATCAGCAATTTTATTATCAACATCAAAGTGGGCAAACATAGAGCGGGCATTAACACCGGTGTCGGTTCTTCCAGCACCGGTGATTTTAACCTCGCCTCGCAATATAATTGCCATTGCCTTTTCAATAGTTTCCTGAACGCTGACAGCATTTGGCTGCGACTGCCAACCATGAAAAGGCGCTCCGTTATATGCAAGATGAATGAAATATCTTGCCATTATTAATCTTTTTCTAGATATGTATATCCGTATAGGCCAGACCTGTAGTTACTTAAGAACTCTCTACCTTCTTCGGGTGTAATCTTGCCACTCTTCATGGAACGAGTTACCCAAGTCTCTACATTTCTTACCAATTTTTTGGGATTATATTGAACGTAGTCAAGCACTTCCGCAACCGTTTCACCATCAATAATCTGGTCTATCTCATAGTGATCTTTATAAACGCTGATATGCACCGCAGTTGTATCACCAAACAAATTATGCATATCTCCAAGGATTTCCTGATAAGCACCAACAAGGAAAACACCAAGATAATATGATTCATTTGCCTTTAAAGGATGTATTGGCAAGGAATTATTAATCCCGTGATCTGATATAAAATTGCATATCTTACCGTCACTATCGCAAGTAACATCTTGAATAGTTGCTGTTCTTGTGGGTCTTTCATCAAGACGGGAAATTGGCATAATAGGGAACATCTGGTCGATAGCCCATGAGTCCGGCAATGACTGGAATAAAGAGAAGTTACAGAAATACTTGTCGGGAAGCATCTTCGAAATTTTCAACTCATCGGGAACGTGTTTCATCTCTTTTGCCAAATCATTAACGTCTCTGGCAACAGACCAGAAAAGTTTTTCAATTTGTGCACGGGTCTTCAAATCAAGCATACCAAGGCTAAACAAGTCCAACGCCTCCTCACGAATCTGCAATGCGTCGTGCCAACTTTCCAAAAGTCGCTGCTGGTTCAACTTATCCCAAATATCATATAGTTCACGTGCAAGTTCGTGATCCTTTTCGGTTATTTCTTCATTATCATTCCAAATTGGCAATTGTGTTGTTTCTATTGCTTCAAAAATCAGCAACGAGTGATGAGCAGACAGTGATCGTCCCGATTCTGTGATGATATTGGGTTGCTTTATATCATTTTTCACACAAACATCAACAAGGGCAGATATGGCATCATTAGCATACTCCTGTATTGAGTAGTTCATACTGCTTTCACTTGCACTGCTTCGAGTTCCATCATAGTCAACGCCAAGGCCTCCACCGATATCAATAAAATCAATATCAAAGCCCATCTTAGTCAACTGAACGTAGAACTGAGTAGCCTCACGCAATGCGTTCTTGATACGGCGAATCTTTGTTATCTGACTACCAATATGGAAATGTATCAATCGCAAACAGTCAACGATTTTATTTTTTTCAAGAATTTCCAAAGCCTCAAGCAATTCACTTGAATTCAAGCCAAACTTACTTTGGTCTCCGCCAGATTCTTCCCATTTACCGCTACCAGAACTTGACAATTTGATACGGATACCTATATTTGGGCGAACGCCTATACGCTTCGCCAACGTTGCTATAAGTCGCAACTCACTCAACTTCTCTACTACAATGAAAATTTTTCTTCCCATCTTATGAGCAAGAAGAGCAAGTTCGATATAGTCCTCATCCTTATATCCGTTACAGATAATCAGACTGTTTTCATCAATATTCGTTGCAAGAACGGCATGCAATTCAGGTTTTGAACCAGCCTCCAGACCAATGTTGAATTTTTTTCCATGCGTAACAATTTCCTCAACGACCTGACGCATCTGGTTTACCTTAATCGGATAAATGATAAAGTTCTGTGCCTTATATTCATATTCTACGGCTGCCTGCTTAAAGCATCGTGAAATCTTCTCAATACGGTTATCCAGAATATCGGGAAAACGAAGCAATACTGGTGCAGTAATATCCCTCACCTGCAATTCGTCCATCAACTCTTTCAAGTCAACAGGTGCATAATCCTCTCGCGGTGTTACCTGAACGTGACCCTTTTCATTAATTGAAAAGTACTTCAGACCCCAACCGGTGATATTGTACAATTCAGCACTGTCCTCTATACGCCATTCTCTCATTTCTCAGAATAATTTTTGTAAAAAAATTAAACAATCTATATATTTTTCGCAAATGTACAAAAAAATAAATTAAAATACAGAAACAACGAGCATTTAATAAACCAAAAGACGCACAAATAAGGCTTTTATTACAAATAGAAAGAGGGCCTGCACATGCAAGCCCTCCTTGACATCTCATATTATTCCTATCGTTATTCCGTTAGCCTATTTGCCTGAAGGGTTCCTACCTTAAATTTCGGTTCTTCTTTCTGATCAAACTTTAATTCAAAAAGTTTAGTTTCTCCTTCTCCGTATGTTACACCAACAACGATGCCTGTCAAATCTGGATTTGCCTCTCTAAAATCAGACAAATCAAAAGACACAATGCCACTGTAATATTGCTGACCTGAATCCTTGTTTGCATTGTGACGGATTTCAAGATACTTGTAACCAGGTTTGTTTACTTCTGGATTAGGAACATCAACCAGGTTTAGTTCATGCTTAATAGAACCAGATGCTGCAAAACGATATTGGAAATTCAAATATTCCTTTCCAAACCAGAATCCTACAACACTTACCCTGTCATTTCCCAATTTATCTTTATTTTCTTCTGTTAGGAGAACCGGTTTCTTAACTGGGATGGTTACGCATTCTGTAACTGTAACATCTGCATTATACTTACTGTTAGATGAAGTTTTTCCTTCTTCTGCATAAAAGTATGCCAAAATTCTGTCATCTTCTTTAATTCCCGCCTTAACCATTTCCAAAGCATTAAGAACATGGAACTTATTATCCTTATCAGTATCTATATAATACTCTGTTGGACTAACTTTTTCAAACTCCCCTAAAGCCGACATATACGTTACATTGCTATCGTTATCATCACACGAAACGGTTAGAAACAATGCAGCCACAACCGGTAATAATTTAATGTTTGCTATTTTCTTCATAATACAATCAATTAGTTTATTTTTATAACACGAAATTAATACGAATACTGCACACTTTTCTATTTTTTTCTTGTTAAAAAAAATTTAATTGCATATAATGCAGTATTTTTGCAACAAATGAGTTTTACAAACAGAATATGACTGAACTTGAGATATGCGAGGGATTACAAGCAGGCGACAACAAATGCCGCAAGGAATTTTACACTCTTACAAGTGGAAAACTCCTGACTATCGGATGCCGGTATCTCAACGACAGGGAATTAGCGGAGGATATTCTTCACGATACTTACATTCAGATATTCAACTCTGCAAGCAAATTTGTGTATCGAGAAGAAGGTTCGCTTATCGCTTGGGCTAAAAAGGTTATGGTAAACAAATGCCTTGACTTTATCCGTAAAAATGCAAAAGTAGATAATATTCCCATAGAAACCATTGGAGAAACTATAGAAGACAATGAAGAAAACGCAGAGCAAATACCTCCTGAAGTTTTACTGAAACTGATTGGAGAATTGCCTACGGGGTATCGAACAGTTCTAAACCTTTTCATCTTTGAAGGGTTGACCCACAAAGAAATTGCAGAGAAATTGGGCATTAATGAAAAATCTTCATCTTCTCAATTTTTCAGGGCAAAAAGCCTTTTGGCTAAAAAACTTAAAGACTATTTGAATTTTTAAAAATATGAGTAATAACGAGGATTGGCTTAAAATAATAAAAGAAAGAGTTGACAATTATGAGTCTCCCGTTCCAAAAGACCTTTGGAGCAGCATAGAAAGGGACTTGCCAAAAAAGTCACCTGTTACGCTATACCTAAAACGTACAGCAGCTGCTGTTGCTTCAATAGCAGCCATTGCCGCAATTTTCATCACTGTTAGATTTGCGAACACCAACAATCCTCAAAATTCTCTAATTTCTTCCGCAAAGACTGACATCCTCGATGAAGTGAAAACGCAAAATGAAAATAAAGAAATCATAATTGAACCAGAAGAAGTTAACGAGAACCTTGCTCAAAACAGAACAACAAACACAAGAGCAAGAAATTCAGAAATTGAGGCTTCTAAATGCATTGCAGCAGACAGCACCAGCAGCATGCCTTCAATAGCATGCCTGAATCATGAAGATGCTGATACAGTTACCAGTAAAAGTGAAAACAAGGCCGAAACAAGATCCAGCCTGGATAACAACAGGATAAAAGCAATAAAAGAAATAAAAGAGGCTGCAAGGGCGAGCAATTCAACCGCGAATAGCAGAACAATCAACCTGCCAACAAGCAATGAAGACGACAGAAGATGGAGCATTTCTCTGGCTGTAAACAATGGTTTGGGAAGCAGAAACACCTCTGCAAACGGCTTTGCCCCAATCAATAACGCGTATGCAGTCAACAAATACAGTTCAAGACCTGACCGAAAAATGGGGCATTTCAATTATGTGTATTCATCTGTTGTTGCTAACAACATTGAAGAAGAAACTAAAACTGAAATTGAATACGACGTTCCTCTGACTTATGCCGCGATGTTCAGATACCACTTCAATAACCATTGGGCAATTGATGCAGGTGTGCAATTCTCACACCTTGGAGCGTCATGGCATTCCGGTTCAAACAATTCATACTATTCATCAACCCAGAAACTCGTTTTAATAGGCATACCCGTCGGTGCTTCATTCACCTTCGTTGACTCTCGTTTCTTTACAATGTATGCGCTTGCTGGTGGAAGCGTTGATAAATGCGTAACAGGAAATATAAAACGGTTTGCGCAAAGTGGAAGAAAGCATGCAAATACAGGCAAACGCGACCTCCCTGAGCACCCTTGGCAATTCTCTATTAACGCTGGTTTAGGGCTACAATTCAACGCTACCGACCATATCGGTATTTTTGCAGAACCAAAAGCAACACGCTTTTTTGACACTGCAAAAGAACTAAACATAAGAAAGCACAGCACTGAATTTCAACTCCTTGTTGGACTGCGATTGACATACTGATATGGCAAAATGACATCAAATAAAGTGGCTGTGCCAAAATCTAATTGACACAACCACTTTATTTTTAAAGCAAAGTAAACTATGGCAATACTATTTCAAAACCGGAATCAGCAGGCTCATACGCACAACAGATTGCATCTATTACCTTAACATCTCCCATTGCCTTTACCTTACCTTCTTTGCCTAACTCTTTCAAATCACTTCTTCCGAAAAGCAACTTAACGAAATTCAACTTCTCTATATCAAGGGTCAAATCTGCATTGGCATTATGGCTTCCAACCCTATGAATGAGCACACCATTACTAAGCATTAGCACCACCTTTTCTCCTGTATCTGTAAAATTGACATTAACTACTGCCCTTTTGCCTGATGCTTTCAGACCATTCAATTGGATAGCACAATAATCAAGAAGAGTGCCCGTATCCATTTGCGACAAAACTCCTTCATTGATGAGTTTTGAAGAATATGTAGAATCTTTCTTAAACAAGTCGTTTGCCCCACTCAAGTAAAAATTACGCCAAGGTCCGCTTTCAGACTGATAACCCAACTGCATATAAGTCTCAGCCAACAACTTACGGGCATCAACATTCTCAGGTTCTGCAAAAACAAGATTATTTAGCAATGTTGCCACCCAGCGATATTCCCCTTTCTCATAAGCATTTTTTGCTATGTCAAGCACCTTCTCTGCACCACCAATTGCCTCGACATACTTTGCTCCTAACTTTGTTGGAGGAAGAGGATTAAGATAAGCAGGATTTCCATTGAACCATCCAAAGTACAAATCATACTGTGATTTGACATTGTGACTTAACGTTCCATAATAATCACGACAATGGAATTTAGACGATAGCGTTTCGGGTAACTTAATCTCCTCTGCTATCTCTTCTGGTGTCAGGCCCCTATTAGCCATGTGCAATGTCTGATCATGCATATAACGGTACATATCACGTTGGGCTTCCCAATAATCAACAATTCTCGCATTTCCCCAAGTCGGCCAATGGTGGGTAGAAAACGATACCTCAACATCGGCACCATAGCGTTCAATAGCAGCGTCAATCGCTTTGCTCCAAAGCAATCCGTTTCTCACATTCGCTCCTCGCAAAGTCTGAAGATTATGCATATTATGGGTCATATCTTCGGCTGTGCAAAAGGCTTTCATCTGTGGAAACCAAATCATTATTTCAACCGGTGCTTCAGTGTCAAGAACATATACAAACTCCATCTCAACACCGTCTATTATATGTTTTTCTCCTGTTTGTGCAATCTCTATAGTTGGACGTGCAATACCTTTATTGCCTGTTGACATACGCTGGCCAAGACCACAACCAAGTGTACCTGTTGCTCCAGTTTCCAACTGTAATCCGTACATATATATTGCTCGACGTGCCATCGCAACACCTGCAAGCACATTTTCATTCTGCGCAGACTCCATAAATCCCTTGGGCGCAACAATCTCAAAATCTTTCTTCTGCGATGCTTCTAAAATTGCCCCTATGCCTCCATAGTGATCTCCATGAGGATGAGTGAAAACCACACACTGCACTGGCAAATCTGCAACATACTTTTTTATAAGGTCATAACCAACCTTTGCTGCCGCCTCTGTTGTCGTCACATCAATAACAATCCACCCATTATCTGACCGAATAAAGGTCATATTTGCAATGTCATATCCTCTAACTTGATAAAGTTTACCAGGCACGACCTCAAAAAGGCCGTTAATTCGGTTCAGTTGTGACTGTCTCCAAAGGCTCGGATTTGCAGTTTCAGGACATTCCTTTTTCAAAAAATCCCAATCGGATACAGAATATGAGACTTTGCCTTCTTTATCAAAGACTGAAGAGCCCTCTAAACCAGCAATAAATCCACGATTTGCATCTTCAAAATCCTGGCGATCACTAAAATCTAATTCATTCATAACTTTTGAATTAGCATTTACCGTATGCTTTGTTGCCTTAGGTTGAGCAATTAGCATTGCAGGAGATAATGCAACTAAAAATGTTCCTAAAATTAATAATTTCTTCATTCTCGAATAAATTTTATTGTTTCCACAAAGGAACTAAGATTTATTAAATCACAATGTGCCATTTTCTGTAATAAATTTGTATTTTTGTACGATTATTACTCTATATTAGAGCATAGATGCCCTTATTTAATGTATTTTTGTATGAATAATGATATTTTCACTTTTAACAAGCTGCTAAACCGGTTTAACATGGACAAGAGGGAAACCTCTTTTGTCATCTGGAGAGAACAAGATATTTTCGGAACTCTTGAATATCCTGTAAAAATCGACATTCCATGTCTATTCATATGCCTGACTGGTGAAATGAAAATTGAAATAAATCTTCAACCATACATTTTTGACAGCAAACACCTGCTCTGCTTCACTACCCCAACAGCATGCCGCATTATTGACCGCAGTTGCGACTTTAAATGTGTTGGAATATTGCTGTCAAAAGTGTTATGGCGAAAATTAACGCTGGCTGACCAGTCTTTAGGCATGATTTCAATCCGCAACGCTTCCATAGAAACAGACAATAACGAGAGAGAAAGGTTAATTCAATTTTACAAGCTACTTACCTTGTGCTCAGATGCCTTAGAAGAGCACAGCAATACCGATTCAATTATCCCTATAGTTGCCGGAATGCTTTACCAGGTTCGCAATATTTGCAAAAGACAGGAAAACTCCTCTATGCAAATTTCTCACAGTAAAAAAATACTATATAACTTTCTTGACTTGCTCCATTCTAATTACCGTATGCATAGACGAGTTACATTCTACGCAGACAAACTTTCGCTGACCCCAAGACATCTGACAACTGTTATCCGCCAAACAAGCGGAAAAAGCGTTATCCAATGGATTGAAGAATACTTAATTCTGGAGGCACAGATACTATTGAAAAATTCAACATTATCCATTAAAGAAATTGCCTACGAATTAGGTTTTAACGACCAATCGCTCTTCTCAAAATACTTCACCCGCATATACGGAAAATCACCAGAAAAATACAGGAAATCATAACATTCTTTCAGCCTGCCTCAACAGGTGGCAATCTACGAAACAAAAATGCAAGCATTCTTTGCTTTGTTTTCGGTTTTTCGTACCTTTGTACTAAAGCAGATGTAATAACAATATGAGTAAACCGATATTAGGTCTTGTAATTCCATGCTATAACGAGCAGGAAGTGCTACAGGAGACAGCAAAGCAACTGTCTGCAGTTATCAACGGTATGATAGATGCTGGTATGATTGCTGAAAATAGTAAGATGTTTTGCGTTGATGATGGGAGCAAGGATTCCACATGGAATATTATTGAAACCCTCGCTAAATCAAACAGCAGGGTAAGTGGCATTAAACTTGCCGGGAATGTTGGCCACCAGAATGCGCTTATGGCGGGATTGACTGTCGCCGTTGAAAATTGCGACGTTACCATCTCTATAGATGCTGACTTACAGGACGATATAGACGTTATCAAAGATATGGTGCAAAAATATCTTAACGGCGCTGACATCGTTTACGGCGTTCGCGACTCACGAAAGACGGATACTTTCTTTAAAAAGAACTCGGCGCTGATGTTCTATAAATTAATGAATGGTCTTGGAGCAAAGACAATCTACAACCACGCCGACTACCGGCTGATGAGCAAGCGCGCCGCAGAAAAACTGTTGTCTTTCAGAGAAAGGAACCTCTTTATTCGCGGTATAGTTCCTACTATTGGATATAAGACCGACATCGTTTACTACAGCCGTCACGCAAGAATGGCGGGGGAATCGAAATATCCGCTAAAAAAGATGCTCAGTTTTGCCGTTGACGGAATTACATCGTTCTCCATACGCCCTATCCGACTGATTTTTTCTGTTGGAATAATCATGCTTATTGCTACAATTTCAGCATCGCTCTATGCTCTGCTTTCTTATTTTGCAGGAGATGCTGTTCCTGGGTGGACTTCCCTAATGCTTTCCCTTTGGTTTATTGGCTCTTTAGTGCTGATTTCCCTCGGTATCATAGGTGAATATATTGGAAAAATTTATGTAGAAGTAAAAGACCGTCCGCGTTTCTTTATCGAAAAGACTATTATCGACAAGGACGAAAAAAAATATTGACAATGGACTACGGATTTGTTAGAGTGGCTGCGGCTATCCCTAATGTGGAAGTTGCAGACTGCAAACGTAACTGCGAGATTATTGCTGAAATAATCAATGAAGCAGAAAGCAAAAATGTTGAAATAATTACCTTTCCTGAACTTTCTATAACAGGATATACTTGCGGTGACCTTTTCGCAAATGCAAGCCTGTTGGCAAGTGCGGAAGATGAACTCAAGAAACTCATTGAAGCAACTGAAAAACTTGACATCATATCAATCGTTGGTATGCCTGTCGAAATTTCTGGTTCCATTATAAACACAGCAGTAATTTTTCAGAAAGGAAATATCCTCGGCATTGTTCCAAAGACTTATCTGCCAAATTACAAAGAATTTCAAGAAAAGCGCTGGTTTGCTTCGGCTCTGCAAATCAATGAAAAAGAAACAATCCTATGCGGACAAAAAGCCAATCTTAGAAGCGACATCATAATAAATACTGGACGAGCAAAATTTGCAGTTGAAATATGCGAAGACCTTTGGGCTCCAATTTCACCAAGCACTCGCCACGCTCTAAATGGTGCAGATCTTATTTTTAACATGTCTGCAGACGACGAAGGCGTCGGAAAATACGAATATTTGAAATCTCTTATTAAATTACAATCAGCAAAATCATTATGCGGATATGTCTTCACCTCAAGCGGATTCGGGGAATCTTCGTCTGACCTTGTTTACTTGCAAAAAGCAAAAGATTCTCATATAAGAGTCAGTTGGTAATAAGTGATATCGACATTGAAAGAATACGCTCTTGCCGAAGAATCAACACAACTTTCACTGAAAGCAAAATGATAGAAGGTTATGAACCTTTATTGATTAATGCTATACCAACCACAAGGGAATATAGCAACCTTATATACCCGATTATTGATTATCCTTTTGTTCCAAAAGGATCTGAACTGAATGACAGGTGTAACGAAGCCATCTCTATTCAGACTGCAGGACTGGCTAAGCGACTTGTTCATACTCATTGCAAAACCGTCACAATAGGTATTTCAGGAGGTCTTGACTCTACTCTTGCCTTACTTATTTGTGCCAACACTTTTGACAAATTAGATATTCCAAGAGAAAATATCGTTGGTGTAACAATGCCGGGTTTTGGAACTACTGACAGAACTTATACCAACGCTATAAAACTAATGGAGCAATTAGGTATAACCATTCGCGAAATAAGTATTAAAGACGCTTGCATACAACACTTCAAAGATATAGATCACGATATTTCAAACCATAACGTTACATACGAGAACTCACAAGCAAGAGAGCGCACCCAAATACTTATGGATATTGCCAACCAAACTGGTGGCATGGTTATCGGCACTGGTGACCTTTCGGAACTGGCATTAGGTTGGGCGACATATAACGGCGACCACATGTCAATGTACGGCGTTAACGCAAGCATTCCAAAAACTTTGGTAAAACACCTTGTCAAATGGATTGCTATAAACAACACCGATGAGGCTACAAAGGAAACTCTGCTCGACATCGTTGAAACACCTATAAGTCCGGAACTTATTCCTGCTGACGAAAAAGGGAATATCAAGCAGAAAACAGAAGACCTCGTAGGTCCTTACGAACTGCACGACTTCTTTCTATATAATTTTGTTGAAAACCAATTCTCACCAAAAAAGATTTACTACTTGGCAAAACACGCTTTTGGCAGCAAATTCGATGAGGAAACTATCAAGCATTGGCTAAAAACATTCGTTCGTCGCTTCTTTAACCAGCAATTCAAACGCTCTTGTCTGCCAGACGGACCAAAGGTTGGACTATCGCTCTCTCCGAGAGGCGATTGGAGAATGCCAAGCGACGCATCATCGAGAATATGGTTAGACGAATGTAACGAATTATAGAACATGCTGGCTGTATATTCTTTTATGATTGGCGGGTTCATTCTTGGATTCGCCCTACGAAAAAATGGCATCAGGGAATTTATTTCCAAGATGATAATGACCGCCATAATTACACTTATTTTTATGCTCGGTCTTGCCGTGGGAGGAAATGAAACCGTTATAAACAACCTCGCAAACCTTGGTGGTCAGGCTCTTTTGCTTGCAATTCTAAGCACTTTTGGAAGCGTTATTGCGGCTTGGGCTGTTGCTAAACTGTTTTTTAAGAAAAAATGAAAAGTACAATTTTAATAGTCGGAGTTTTTATTTTAGGCACAATCCTTGGAGTTTCTGACATTCTCCCTGAAGAGTTTACATCAGGCGGATTTGAAGAGTACGCCCTATATGCTCTAATGTTTCTTGTTGGCATGGGAATCGGCTGCGACAGAGAACTGAAAAATATATTCAAGTCTTTCTCTCCAAAAATATTACTAATTCCAACAGCAACAATAATAGGGACTCTCTCTTTTTCTGCTATTGCCGCAATTTTTCTAAAGCAATGGGACGTTGCCGAATGCCTTGCTGTTGGTTGCGGATTTGGCTATTATTCACTTTCCTCGATTCTGATTACCCAATTGAAAGAAGCAGAACTGGGTATAGCACTTGCAACAGAATTAGGTACGATTGCTCTTATTGCAAATATTATGAGAGAGATTATTACCCTTATCGGAACCCCGCTACTTGTCAAATATTTTGGAAAACTCGCACCTATATGTGCCGGAGGAGCAACTACTGAAGACACTACTTTCCCTATCATTATGCAATACAGTGGCAAGGATTACATGGTTTTCGCAATTATTCACGGAATACTTATTGACTTTACAGTCCCTGTATTCGTATCGTTTTTCTGCTCTATATAAAATTTATTACGTCCTTTAAGTCAGTGACTCTAAGGTCAAAAACATTTCCAGGAGTTTCGCAGTTGGTTCTATCAAAAAATATTGTTTTCCAACCAGCATTATGAGCACCCAATATGTCGGCATCATAGTTATCGCCAATCATTACCGTTGTTTCGGCAGAACCGCCAACAACTTCAAGGGCATAATCAAAAAGTCGGCGGTCTGGCTTGGTTACATTAATATCATCTGAAAGCACCAACTTATCAATAAATACGTCTAACTTGCCTGACTGCAGTTTTCTATACTGCAAATTCTTGAAACCATTGCTAAGGATATAGACAGGGCCTCGCTGCTTCAAATGAGAAAGCAATTCAGGAGCACCGTCAACAACCTTTTCAAGTGTAACAATAGTTTCAAGATATTCATTGTTTATCATTGCAGGGAAAGCGGCATCATCAAATTTAATCGCACACTCCTCGAAAACCACTCGGAAACGCTCTGTTACAAGGAAATCCTTAGATATTTTTCCATGATGATATAATGTCCATAACTCACTATTATGCTTTAGGTAACAGTCAATAAATGTTTCATACGGGCATTGCTCCTGCAATCCGAACTTGTCATAGACCATACGCATTGCAACTTTGGAATTTGCGGTAAAATCCCAAATAGTGTCATCCAAATCAATGAAAACTGTCTTTATATCATCAAATTTCTTCATATCTAAAAAATCAAATACTTTCCACCACTTATATGACACCTTATAATCAAAAACGTCTAAATCTTCCTTGCGTTTAAGCAGGCGAACAAGGCGTACTGTTACCGGCAACGCTATAATTTCATAGAGCGTTTTTAATGCAGCCTGTGCCAATATCAATGACAAAATAGTTTCATTCGGCAATATGCCATAAAAAAGCGACAGGAAAAAAGATAACAGAGTCAACACTCTCTCCGAAAAGGGTTGATGCTACAGCTCGTACAGAAAAATGCTTACCAGCCTGACCAATCTTCATTTTACTCATAACGTATGCATTAACCATTGAGCCACAAACCATTGCAGTGAAACTTGCAAATAGGATGCGGGCTGTATTGCCAAACGTTGTCTCAAATGCAGCCTGACCTGTCCACGATGCGTCGGCAGGTAGCAATATAGCCAATTGAATAAGAATAACGGCAAGAAGATTCATAAAGAACCCTAACCAGATTGTAAAACGAGCCATTCGAAAACCATAGACCTCAACTATACAGTCGTTGATGATATACGACATTGGAAAGACTATCAGTCCACCTGTCACTGTCATAAAACCCAAATCTACAATCTTCACCTCCAAGAGGTTGGCGAGAATTAGAAACACGCTGAAGAATACCGTCAGCAATAGAAACGTTACACTAAATTTTTTATTCATAAATCTTGTTTTTTAATGGTTACAGAATCAGCAATTAAAGCATCGCCTATCCTGGTAAACCTAAGTGGTTCTCAAGCACACTTATTTTCGCCTGCAAAGTTACGGCTTTTTATTTTCTTACAAAAATAGAATTATTCTCTTTTGTTTTGATTGCATCATTTTAACCTCTCGCTAAAAACTCAATAGAATTGAAATAAAATAGGAAAGCAAAATCAATTGCTTTTGCTTTCTTTCATTTGTTCTATTTTTCGGTCTCGTTCTTCCTGTCTTTCTAATTCTCTTCTACTGTTGCGTAAGCTTCTATCTATAACTTGCTCTTCAAGGCTTTTATCCAATTTCTCAAATACACGTTTTCTTGTCTTTCTGTCTATTCTCGCCTCTGAAAGCATTTGCTTGATTTCTTCCCTCAAATGCTCGTCCAAATTGTCATATATACGGTATCGGTTATTCCTGAAAAGCACATAATATGGTTTCTCTGTATATGCCAGGCACAATGCCTTATATATGCCGAACTCGCAATCTGACCCTCTTCCGTCGGAGTATTCTACCAAATCATATATCCAAAATCGGGCATACCAGGGTAACCGGTAATATACATTTAAAGCTTCCTTCGTTATCGCCTCATCATAGGGAGGCGTAAAGAGTTTGGTGTAGTCCATTCGCATTACCATATTCGAGATACTGTCATACGCTTCTTTTTCCAAGTCGTCAGATGAGTATGACGGTAACGATGATGCAAGAATTATCAATAATAAGATTATCTTTTTCATTTCTCCTGACATTTTAATCTGTTCTGATTTTGCAATATTAATTCCAAGAACTAATTAATCTTTTTTCCTGTAATAGACGGTCATACCGTCTATGTTGTAAACATCGGGCTTCCTGATGTCTTCAACAATGTCAACATCCACTCCATAGACATAGATATTGCTGACTATGTTAAGAAAAGTCTGATCCGGTACGAGTGCCGGCTCTTTCTCCTTAATGTCTATTATATGCTGCATCAGTTTTCTGGCTCCGCAACGGTATAGGAACATTGACTTGTGGTGAATCAGCAAATAGGCTCTCTGGACTTTCAGGTAATACACTCCGAAGTCCATGTTGAAATCATGCGACGTATGGCCGTATGCCATATATCGGTTACTGTCAGGGTGGACACTGTAATCATATACAAATATATTTCTCGCTGGAAATTTTTTATCGAAATATGAAGCGGCAAAGGTATCCGTCATCTCTACAAATTTAATCAATTTAGAATACACTTCCAGCGATTCCTTGTTTAATGCAAACATCGGTAACAATGCGAAAACCAATATAAGACTTGCTATTATCTTTTTCATCTTCAAAAACTTTTTGTTATACTTTTTATATTGATTGGAATTTATTATTTATTTCTCATAATAAACCCTCATTCCATCTATTTCAAAAACCTTAGGTTCTTCATCAAGCCAAGAAAGATGCCGGTGAACAGAATCACGAAAAATATTTCTAAGAATATTGATAAATTGAGCCTCTGTTATTAGGTTCGGCTCTTTTTCTTTAATTTCTATAACGCGTTCCAATAGTTTATCTACTGTACCTCCCATATATATGCTCAACGACTTATGGTGTATCAGCATATAAGCAAATCCAACTTCATATAAACCAAACTCCATATTGAAATTCTTATCAGGCATACCAAAATTACTCCAGTGTGACTTGTTTGGTTGCTCGTTGCAATCAACTATCCTAACTATAGAGCAGTAGCACGGACTTTCAAATTTGTTTAACATATCCGCATAAATAGGGTTTGTTTTTTCAACAAATTTACGCAAATACGAAAAAACATATAATGTTTCCAATGAATAGGAAAACAGTGGAAGGGTCGCTAATGCAAATACTATACTTAATATCAATTTTTTCATACGTAAATATTAAGCGTCCCACTTGTGTTGTAGGACAGGTTTATACTAAAATTACTATAAAACCGAGTCTTTTGGACAAAAGAAAGATTAGCACTCATGATAGCATAAGTGCGGCTATTGTTTAACGATAAAACAGCAACAGTTAAGAATTAAAAAGTTTCATACACGTGTACATAAGTCACAATCTTTGGTGCTTAACTGTTGAGACCAATTTCATAATCGGACTGTGGTAATTCCAGTAAAAATCGGCCTTTGGTCTATTTCGCTATTTAGGAATTGCTTCCATAGGTGTTTTGGTCAGTGAAACCTGATACCCCAATTTTTAAGTTCCGAAGACAAATACGTCTTGCGTTTCTGCTCTATCTTGGCTTGCATGTATTGTGCGCCAAGTTCATGATAACGGGCTCCTGTACTCAATATGAGATAAACGGATATCAATTGAGAATGTCCCACTGCAATCAAGGCACGCTTCTTTCCTCTACGGGCAGCTATGCGATGGTATCGCTCACTGAAAAACGTATTCTTGGTACGGGTCGCGGCCCCATGCGGCTTCTGTTATCACCGCCTTTACTTGTTTGTTTCCGTGAGTGATTCGTGCGCTTTTTTTTTATTTGCCCGCACTCTCGTTGTTGCCCGGAGAAAGACCGGCCCAGGACGAAAGATGCTTTTCAGAAGGGAAGTGGGACATGTCAAGACCTATCTCAGAAACCAGATCCTCTACAACCTTGGTGCTAAAACCGGGAATCTCCCTGAGAAGTTCAAGGACATTCTCGTACTTTGACAGCAAAGTCTTAATACGCTGAGAAAGCTTGTCTACCAAAGTCTGAGTCTGGTCTATATCCTTTCGGATCATCTGAAGAAGATAAATGTGATGCTCTTCAACAAAACCGGTACACGCCTCAAACAACTCTTCAGGACTGGCTGACAGTTTACCGTGATAAACAGACTTGATGTCATCCAAAGTAAGCTTCTTGCCTTCGCATAACATATCAATAAGAGAAGTAGCTGTCGTACCGCTTGTATTACTTACTACACTTGAAAGCTTGATGTTGCAGTCTTCAAGAATACGCATCATACGGTTCTTCTCTGAAGCTATCTGCTGAATAAGCTTGTTGCGATAGCGGGTCAGGTCACGCAGTTGGCGTTGCTCCTTAGGAGGTATGTAACTTGGCTTTAACAGACCTGCCAAAAGTAATTTGCAGATCCATTCGCTGTCCATCTTGTCTGTCTTGTGACCAGGAACATTCTTTATATGGCGGGCGTTCACAATCCAAACATTGGGAATGGAACCTTCAAGTATCTTGTAAACAGGCTTCCAATAGACACCGGTGCTTTCCATAGCAACGTGGGTAACACCGTTAGACAATAACCATTCTTTCAATTCGTTCAAAGAACTCGTGAAGGTTTTAAATGAGCGAGTCTCTCGTTCAAGACCAACTCCGTCAATTGTCGCCACCACAACCTTCAAGTGGACGTCGATACCGCAAGCACGCTGTACCAACTGAGGGAATGTTACTTCTGCCATAAGCGTCACGTTTGTAGGGTTATATACTACAAAGGTAACTTCAGCTTAATAATTTTCATTCTCTTTGGCGTGATTTTTTTATCTCATGGGTATTTCATAGCAACTATTTTAATTTTGTAACTTTTATGAACTAATCTATTGTAACTTCTTTTTTATATTGCTCATTGCTTGTCATTTTCAAATTTAGCATTTATAAAAATTGATTCCAACACTTCTTTATAGAAAAAAGTAAATTCTCCAATTTGAAGCAATCTGTGGTCTAAAGTTATAATATCTACCGTTTTATTCTTCTTGCTTTTCAAATTTAATGTATTCTCCTTGACCTCATCCATTGCTTAATCTTAATTGCTTAACAATTAAAATAAACTAAATTTTTGAGTTCTATAAGAATGATGTCCTTTTCCTATATTGCTTTTGAATTTCTACTTCTTTTTCCAGTTTCTTTATAACTCGCTGTTTCTTAATTTCTCCAACGCCAGCTTTATCAAGCACCCTGCGCACATGTTTTATCATTTTCTTTTCTACCCAATCATAGATATAGTATTTATCATTATCTATCACAATGAAATACGGATTTGTAATACAGCACACGTTGAATATCTGATAAACGCCAACATCTTCATTGAATTCACTGATATAATTGGATTTTGTATCTTCAATCAAGTCATATATCAAATATCGGTAATTAAGAGGCCTTTTATGAAACTCTTCTTCCGCATCTACCAAGCCCCCAAAGGAGTCATCTATTTCTCGTATAAAAACATGAGAAATACTATCATATACCTCTTCCGTTAAGTTTTTCGCACTCGATAATGATGAAAAGCCAAACATTATCAATATTAATATAAGAAACCTTTTCATAATACTTTCTATTTCTTAAACTGTTTTACTACTAACGTGGAAATGCTTGCCACTCTATGTGCTTTTGCAACGTCTCTAAAATTATCTTTTCTTTTTCTTCACCAACTTTTGCAGCTTTCAATATCTTTTTAAATCGCTTCTTCATTTTTTTGTCAATTTTTTTATATATCCAATATCTGTTATCTTGGAACATAACATAGTATGGCAAAAAACGTTTTCCTGCGGTTTCAAAGATTCGATATATTCCAATATTATAATTAAATTGCTCCAAGTAGAAAGTTGATTCATCCTCCATATAGTCATATATAACAAAATGCTTCTCCAATGGAGTAGTGTAATATTGTAACGAATCTGCTTTTATAACAGATTTATCATAAGGCGGAAATATCTCTTGAATCCATATTTCTTCCTTAACAGCCATATTAAATATACTGTCGTAAACCTACTTTGTAAGATTCCTCGCATTGGTTAATGATGAGAAGCAGACCAATGCTATAAGTAAAACTAAATACCGTTTCATAATTACTTCTCTTTCTGTTTTTGTTTTTTGAATTTAAGTTCGTTTACAGCCTCTTGCTCAACACCTAAGGCGATAGCATCTGATTCTTTCTCATTTCCTGTAATTTTATACATTGCCTCTTTTCTTGTTGCATGAACACCCTCATGAACTGCTGTCGTTCCTATAATATCATTAACAGATAAGCCACTGTCTTTATACATCGGTTGAAATGATCCTAATTGCTCAATAACATTTTTAAATATAGAAATTTTTACACTTTTTACTTGTTGCTTTCCATTTTCTTCAATCACAACTGGGTCTGACAATCCTGCAGGGGCACCCTGTTGAGAATCAAAATTCCCTAATTTTACCAAATTTATCGATATTGGATATTCTGCTTTCAATATATCCTGTAGGACATTGTAACCGACAGTTGTTCTTTGCATATAATTAAGCACCTTTCCCAAATTTATATCTACATTTTCAGACCACCCTTTTTTGCCATAAGTAACTGGTTTGCCATCAGTTCCGACAAGCCACTCACCATTACGGTCAACGTATCTCAGAGGGTTGCCGGCGCAGTGGGAGTATGGCGACAGGTCGGGATACTTGTCAAGACAGGGGTCAGGAGTGTCGAACGACGGAATCAGAGGATAGTGGAAACGGGCCGTATTGTCGTAGGTGTTCATGCCCAGCGACATCCACCGGTTGCCGATATGAAGCCTGTCGGTTACTTTCCCGATGCCGAAATTTCTATATAGTCGAACACCCAGCATTGGATTTGAAATTTAAGGAAATACGATAAATTTATTTTTCCGCAAATTACGAACTAATTTGCATATTTCAAAATGATAAACAATGTTTGTCAATCCTCAGATTCCTTTTCCGGGATAATTCCGTTATTTTCAAGCAATAGATACAGCGGTGGATACACCCTATATGCAGATCCCCATAGAAATTCGCGCCAAGTATTGCAATCAATACAAATATTTCCGAACAAACCTCCCTGAATGGCTACTACATGAAATTTCTCCACACTAATCAATGTAAGTGAATACGTCTTTCCCTCTTTGATTCTCTTACTAAAAACACGATCTCCTACAAATTGAATGGTATCCTTGGTTTCTGTATTAATGGCATAACAATAAACTTTCATACTTTTCTTTAAATATCTTTTAACTATTTTACAATTCATACGAACTGGCACTATTGTATCCATCGGAGGGTCTATTCGCTCGACTATACTTTTTCTCGGAGCGCAACTGAACAATACACAAAAGCAAATGTTTATTATTAAATAGCGAATGTTGTACATAATGGTTTGTTTTATAATGTTATCTATTTTAATTCTTTTCTAAGTTCATAAATTTTAGTTTTTCCAACCACTTTCTTTATCATGTTGTAACTTTCTGTAACGGAATTAAATTCAATTATCGGCTCTATAAACTTTGAATCAAATTTTGATGCTTTACTATGTGCATTCAAATATTCCAATGAAGTTGCCTCATAATTTCCAGAGGAATCCTTATGACCTGACACTGGTGGAGCGTTTGGTGTGTCAACTCCTCCGATGTAAGATTCTAATATTTCATGAAAAAAGGCTGGTGCCTTCCGGCATTCCATACCAACTATCCATTTGGCGAAGACGAGCTAAGTGAGCACGCTGCTGCGTTCTAACAATGTCACCGTCTTTTATATTTCCATCAAAACTTCCGCCTGTCACTTTACTATCTGTAGTAAAATTAACATTGACATCTACCGCTGTTTTACTGATTATCTCTATTAATTTTTTATCTATATCATTTTTGGGTTTTCCTTTATATGTAACTGCTCCGTCTGAAGAAAGTTTTAATCTCAAATTGGTTTTCTTCTTCAATTCAGAAATTGCATCTTTAGAATCTGTCCCCGAAAAGTGCAATTCCATTCCATTTCTGTCAACGTACCTCAGCGGGTTGCCGGCACAGTGGGAGTACGGCGACAGGTCGGGGTATTTGTCAAGACAGGGGTCGGGAGTGTCGAACGACGGAATCAGAGGATAGTGGAACCTCGCCGTATTGTCATAGGTATTCATCCCCAGCGACATCCACCGGTTGCCGATATGAAGCCTGTCGGTTACTTTCCCGAAACCGAAAACGTCATACGGTATCCCTGACGGATAGTATGCCGTAAGCTGTTTGGTTCTGCCGTCATTGTCAACCACCGCAACTACTGACCCGAGGCGGTCCTTCACATAGTGGTACAGTTTGCATTCGCTTAGGTCATAATAGCCACTCGGGGTATGCAACCGCCACTTTGAGCCTATCCGCTCAAAATTCCCCACATACTCGTGGTTTTCTGTATATGGTCTTAATATTTCGGTCTTTACTGTATCTTTTGTTACAGGGTCAACCTTAGTTACGGTATATAGTTTCTTGGTAGTGAAACTCCGACTTTTCAACCGTCCGTCTGACATATATTCGCTTATGCTGCTGTTTCCATTGCTTAATTTGAACATTCGCGGAAGGTTACCCCACCGGTGATAAGTTATCGACGCTATTCCGCGCGTGCCATCGCTGACAAGACGCCCGTCGCTGTCATATTCGCGGATATAGTCGCCGGACGGATATGATGGTATATTTCCGTAATATAGCATTTCCGATACGTCATAAACGCTGACCGCTCGGTTGCCGTCAAGTCCGATGACGCTGTTTTGGATACTAACCCCTCCGTACTTCCGCTCAAGTCGCAGTACGTTCGCATTAAGGTCATACTCATACTCCTCAGACAGGGCTCCATCCTGGCTCTTCGCTGAGACAAGACGGTCAAGCCAATCATAACGGTAGATGAAGTTGTGACGCAGTATCTGTTCTTCATCGCATATGCTCTGACTGCTTGCACACACACTGCCGTTATAGGTTACTGACCCTGAGTCAAACGGATTCTCTGCATAATAAAGGGTCTCCGTGTATTTCGGTGAAACAAGGCTCGTGATGTTGGAGCGTACGTCATAGCCGTAGGACGTCGTAACTCCTGCAGTATGGGTTGACAGGCGTCCTATCGGGTCATAGCTTTCCTTGACGACTGTCTCATAGGCTCCGCCGTTGACACTCACTTTGCTCTCTATAAGTCGGTCGGCTCGGTCATAGGTGTAGGTCCAGTCGGCTTGGCGGCGGTCTATGACAGTACGTTCTGCTAGGTCTTCTACGATTTCTCGCTTGTGAACAACGTTCCCGCGGAAATCGTATTCATACCTTTCGGTATGCCGACGGCTGTTAAGATAGAGGTCGTAGGTGCATTCCCATACCGGAAGGCGGCGGTAGTCGTAAACCGTGACCGAGAACCACACGTCTAACATATTACTGTCTGTAAAAGCAGTTCCTGTACACAGACCGTTGGCTGACAGGTTCTTTGCTTCAGCAGGCAGTTCGGCTCCAGTAAAACGGTCAAGAAGGAAGCGGTAGTCGTCGTAGTACCATGCACGGAATGCCTTGAAGTTGGAGGGACCGCTACTGTTGGTGTACATCAACTGGCTTTCTGCTATTGATTCTTCAGGGACAAGCGTCTCCGTTACCAGGGAATCACCGTAAATCTTCTGTAGTTCCGCCCTACCGAGACGGCTCTCGGTGAAGCCCTCAAGTATGGGACGGCTGTAGCGGTCATACTTGCGCACTCGCCATACTCCGTTTTTCCTGTCATCGCCGTTACGGCTCATAAATGGATGGTTCAGTCGGTCATAGACGTATTCTGTCGGTTCGCAACCGGGTATGGCGATTTCAATTACACGGTGCTGATAGTCATACCGGTAGGAGGTTGAGTACTTGCCAAGTGTTTCCGCCGAAAGGTCTCCTCCCGATATGGCAAACATGCCTTCTGGAGATATGACATAACGGAGATTGCCGTAAATGTCATAAATCCATCGGGTATCGGCTGACTCCCTGCCGTCGGGAGATATGCGGCGCTTTTGAAGGACACGGCCCTTGCGGTCGGTAAACTCAAGAACAACATCTCCGTCGGGATTGGTCTGCTTATTTATCTGAAGTGTCCCGGCTCTGTAATAGCCGTCTGATTCAAGTCCCCCTTCATCCAATGGATAAAGTTTTTCGCAAGAGTAAGCCCCGAGACTGTCATTGGACAGGTGTTCGTAGCGGACTTGGTGTCCTTGCCACTTGTTTCCTGGTCCTCTTACTTCAGAAACGCTGTTGCTTTCATACTCGTTGTAGAGGTATTCCGTATAGGGCTTCTCTCCGCTGCCGTAAAGCGTTGATGCAAAATTACCATATTCCGCATTGCTTACAACCCTGCCAAAACCTTCGGAACTTGTCACAGGAAGCCACTCGCGCCACTTGTTTCCCCTCTTGTCATACTCCATGAAGGTAAGTACGTTCATGCCGTCGCCTCCCGCCACCGAATCTACAGTCATAACAGGCCTGCCAAGACCGTCATACCAGGTTCGGCTGACCTTAGCACGCGATTGCGTACCTCCTGCATCACCGTAACTCGTCACAGTGATATAGTTGCCATAGCAAACCGACGACAATACCATATATATCAACAATTGCAAATTCCTCATCGCTTAACTATTTTTTCAACATACGAATAATTACCTTGCTCTACCAAGACAAAATAAACACCTGATACGCATTCAGTCATATCAAACTGTATTTTTATCTGATTCTTCGCTATATGATAAATTTTCCCAGCAGAATCATATACTTTTACAACTATTGGATAATTTTCTGGCGACAGATTTTCCAATGAAACAGTAATAAATGAATAATCTTCTGCCCAAACAATACTACATTCCTTACTGCCGTCAAAAACAGAAGAAGCAATATCTGGAATATTATTAGATTCAGTCTTATGAGGCTTGCCAGCTTCAATTTCTTTATTAAAAATACCTTTATCATTTGAATACTGAATATAGTTATTTCTCAACTCTTCATTATCAGAATCTTCTGTAACTTGAACAGCCTGACTTTCTATTGGGAAATAAAAGCACCTTACACTCTTATCTACCAAAGTCAAACTGTCTTGAGTTATCAATATATCTTCAACCATTTCTACAATTGGATACCGGAATCCTTGTTTAAACCACTTCGTTACCATACCTTTATGCAACACCTCCTCAATGGAGTCACCACACTCAACAATACGGGTTTCCATTCGTTCTAAAACCAAGACCTTGCATTCAGTCAACGTGTCGTTATCGGCACAAACAATTTTTGCATTATTGCTTACCCAACTTGATGTACTTGCACCGCTGACTGAAACATCCATGAATAAACCGTACGCACCTTTCCCATTATAATTTTTTTTACCAGTAGCCAAATACGGATAACAAACATCATAATCAATGAACTGACCTGGTTTGTATTCTCTTTTTACATAAAAGCCCCCTGTTGTCTTTCTTAAATGCAAACTACTTTGATTATTATACACAACAGCCAAATCTGAACCAAAATTTCTCTTTGAACAATCAAAAAACTCGACCTTTAAATCTCCGATAGGCTTTGCCGAACTCAAATCAATACTTTTATCGTCATTTATTGATACAGTTTTAACATCAAGTTCTATTTTTTGCAACTTGTCACCAGCCCGAGGGTATAGCAATTCGCCCACCTCCTCAGCGTATCCATAGAAGGGTAGCAAAAAAGCAGCAAACGCAACTGAGAGAATTAAAAGGACTCTGTTTTTAGAAATTATCTGTCGCATAATGATAACTAATTTTCTTAATTAAATAATTATTAAAATCACTCATTGTTTCTAATCGCCCATACTTATCATAAGAATAGTACGATGAAACACCTCTCTCATCAATAGACTCTTCCAGTCCTATAAGCCAATGGTACTTGAACGTCTTGAATTTAAGCGTTGGGTACAACGTTCTTAATGATTTAACAAGCGAACCAATCTGATTGTTGTCGCAAATTTTACCTTCGTATGCAGATTCACTGTCAAATCCCGACTTCGCTATATATTGCACCAAATCATAAATCGTGATTCCTTGAACCTCCATTATTGGGTGATGACCATAATAACCCCAAATATATGAAACCAACGGGATACCATTATATGATACCTGAACCAAATTTCCTCTCGAATTATACTTATATTCATATTGCAATCGTGATATATTCTCAATTTGACTTTGCGTCGTTTCTTTAGTTTCAGAAAGGAGCAACTTATAATCACCAACTTCTTTATCTAACACATATTTTCTTATCAGTTGGGCATTATGATTGTATTCGTTTCTAATTCCTGAAATGACTTTGCCTCCAATCGTTGTTACTTCCGTTTCAATATTTGGAGAAAATGTATCACCTATTTTCAAATATGTATAATTAACTTTCTCGTTTCTTCCTTCAGAATCAGTTGTACTTGCACTCTTAACAAGGTTATAGTCAATATTATTTGTATAAGAGTTATAGAAATACTCATAACTCTTTCTTGCATTAAAACCATTGTCATAAGTTATTTCCTCCTCTCTTAATGTCTTGTTATAAGGAATAAGTCTATATTTGCCTATTCCGTAATTATAATTCATAGCTTTTGGACCTGTTTCGCTCATTGTTCCACCACAATGGACATAATCACACAGCACAAACGGTTGAGTGGTAAAAATGCTGCTGTCTTTTTTCTCATGTATATTAAATGAATAACTCGTCATTCGCCTATGTCCATACGCTCCTACTGATTTCTTGACAAGGTTGCCTCTTCTATGCTTCATCGACGTGTACATTCTCCCAGAAACAGGCTGATACCCAAGAAACTCTGTTTCGTTTATATCTGCATTTTCATAGTTATAACTGGTGCTAAATTCCATTTTCTCAATTTTATTGTTCAGGTATGAATTTGGCTCAAAGCGGTCTTTCATCGAAAGTCTTGTTACAATCATTGGATACTGAATTGAAGAAAAATCCCCAAGAGGTGTTTGTGGGAAACCGACTGAGCCAAGCACAACAACCTGACTATTTGCCTCCCCTATTAAATATGGATTATCAGCCACCATATCATATACATATTTAAAATCAGGTAATTCTTGAATCACACCTTCTGAAGTGTCAGGATTGTAATCACCATAGAAATAATCTTTAATAATTGGTTCGTCTTTTTCAGAAGGATAAGACAACACCCTTCGGACTCGCAATCCGGTCCAGAAATCCTTCCTAATAGTTTTTTCATCAGAAACTGAACTGTAAATATTCTTGATTATATAAATCTTGCCTGCCGGCAAATCAGGATACCTGAACTCCGCCTGCAAAAATTCTTTAGCACCTTCTATTTCCATAGGATACTTTAGTTCAATATCGTATACACCTTCCGACAGTCCAGTAAGAATCGGCAATTTATTGTGCTCTACCTCTATTGTGTGTTTGTCAAGAAATATAATCTTCTTTATTTCTCCTGTTTCAGAATTAGAAATTGTCACATGCGGGTAATTATAATTATCTGGAAAATCAACGTGTCTGTATTCATATTCTGTTGTCATCAGATTAGCCGGATTCATAAGAAAATACTTTGAAATATCAAGTAGTATCTCTTGCCCCGGACGTACTATATAATCTGAAATCTTTAATTTTTTATACTGCTCATCAAGACACATTCTTATTGTGTCTATAGTATTTTTTTCTACAACATCACTATTTATTGACTTACGCACAGGCACATTACGAATATATCCATACTCATTGCTCTCCCATTCAATTGTAGTCTTTCCACCTGTCGGATACTTTATATCTTTTAATGATCCTATAAAAACAGACTTTGGATTAACGCTTCTATCGGCTCCCCAACCATAATATTGTTTATAAGAGGGTACGAGAGAAACATTGTCTTTTCCATTATACCCTCCTCCAAAATCAGCAGAAAACGGAGTATTAGCGAACTCATGTTGCTCGTCGCTATAATAATTGAACTCATAAACAAGCCTTCCATTGTCCCGAACTGATGAGAGCATAATGTTTCTTCCCCAGAATTCATTATTATTTACATTATTGAAAGGGTCATCCATCAAAGTATATTCAAATGAAAAAGTTCGTGCTGGCTCTACAATTCCTTTTCTAAAAACCTTAATAGCCTTTACTACTTGTTTTTTAAACCTTCCGATCTGCATTTTTTCATATTCGAAAACGACGTCAATGCTTGACGTGCTTATTGATTTGATAACTTTTGGCATATACCTAACAGTTGACAAAGAAGCCACGTTTCGTGGGGTATATATATCCAAATCAACATTTGTAAGTTGCGCGACTGATTCATAATGGGTACTCCGCCACTCGTAGCCATCAGATTGCTCATATAAAAATTTAACCTGCTGACCCAATCGGTTTGTTATAGACGACACATGCCATGCTGATGTATATATAACAGAATCCTCCATCTGCTTAAGGAAAGGAGAACCATAAAAATAATCATACTTTGTCAACTCTCTTTCATTAAAAACATACTTATTACCGATGTTATCCTTTACCGCAAACTCATTAGGGTATGAATTCATACATTTAGATGGAGAAATTCTGATTGATGAATTAGTCGATAAAACAATATCCTTATTGTCATTATATATAAAGGTTCCAGACATACCTAATCCTGAAATATGGAAAATATCATTAGCCAAATCACTCCTTCCCTCCATATACCTCTGCCCCTTCTCAACCATCCACATTAGATGATTTACAAAAAAATGACGGTCATTTGGATTAAATGGAACCTGCTCAATAAGTTTTCTTCGGAATTCTTTATCATCAGAATTCAAATTAAACAATCCGTGAAGTGCATTTCCCCTATAAGCCTCATCTGGTGCGCCATAAACTACTCTGGTTATATTAGCCCCGCAAGTAACATTCCAGCCCAAACCAGCATTGCCTTCCATTTCTTCTCTACTTACACCACCACCTGAATAAGCCAAAACCAAGGGAACTGAAATATTGCCTTCGGTTATTTCAAACAAATTAAAACTAATATCTGGAATTCCCATATTATTATTTACAGAAATCTCATTATACTCAAACAATTTGCTGGCTTCCGGAGACGGTGGAATAACAGAATAATCTCTGGGTACATGGTAATCGACCTTATCAACTGCAAACGCAACAAATATTGATAAAAACATCAAAACAAACGCAGAATATTTCATAATTGGATTTTTTAGCAATTTAAATACTTTATATGATATTTAAAAACATTTTATGTTAAAAAACAAAAAAGAAGAAAAATATAATTATAGACGCAAAACCTAGTACAAATCAAAAAATGCAAGCATCCTTTGTTTTGTACTCACCTTTCACTATCTTTGTAAACAACGAAAAAAAGGAGATGGAAACTATGAATACGACTAAATATGCCATTATTGTTGCAGGAGGTTCAGGAAGCCGATTTGGCTCTACCCTGCCTAAACAATTCAATCCTCTTCGCGGAGAGCCTATGCTTATGCAGACAATAAGGGCTTTCTTTAACTACGATAACGCTATACAAATTATCGTTGCGCTACCTTCTGAATATACATCTTTGTGGATGGACTTATGCAAACAATACAATTTCACAATCCATCATTCTATTGTTGAAGGCGGTGAAACACGCTTCGACTCGGTAAAGAATGCTTTGGAACTTGTTGAGGACCTTGACGGGTTTGTTGCCGTTCACGACGGTGCAAGACCTTTGGTAACCACTCAGGTTATAAAAACCGGTTTCGACACTGCAGACTCTTGCGATACCGCAATACCTGTAGTCCCTGTTACTGACAGCATACGACAACTTGACAGAAACGGCAGCCACTCTGTTAACAGAGATTCATTCGTTGCAGTTCAAACTCCTCAAGTATTCCAGTCCAGACTGATAAAAGAGGCTTATAATACAACATACAGCCCAACATTCACTGATGATGCCTCTGTTATTGAATACCGTGGCCACGAACTGACTCTATATAACGGAGATGTTAACAATATAAAAATCACTCACCCGGCAGACTTGAAAATAGCAGAGATGATTCTCTCAGAAAGAGATGAGCAAACTGAATAGTATCGACATAAAATACCTTACAGGCGTTGGGCCGAAGCGTGCCGAGGTGCTGAACAAGCAACTCGACATCTACAACTACCATGACTTGCTTCACTATTACCCACAAAAGTACATCGACCGCAGCAAGATTTACAAAATCAGCGAACTTGCCGGTGACTTGAACTATGTTCAACTAAAAGGGCGATTCATTATATTCAACACTCTTGGGGAAGGTGCAAAGACTCGCCTACAGGCTCTTTTCTCTGACGGAACGGGCACTATGGAGGTTGTATGGTTCCAACGAATTAAACACATTAAGGAAACGTATGTTACCGGAAAGGAATATATCCTCTTCGGCAGGCCAACTTTATTCAACGGAAAATACAACCTTGCCCACCCCGAAATAGAGGTATATTCCGAAACAAACCAACCTTGCGGAATACGAGGTATATATTCACTGACAGAAACCGCTCGCAAACGCGGGATTACATCAAATACTATATATACCCTCGTAAAAAATCTTTTCAGCAAGGTTAACTACATTGGAGAAACACTTCCTCAAAGCGTCATTAAATCGCATAACCTTATGCCATTGAAAGAGGCTTTAATAAACGTTCACATGCCTGAATCAATGGTAAAAATGGAGGAAGCAAGACGAAGACTGAAATTTGAAGAATTATTCTACGTTCAGATGAATATCTTCAAATATACCCAGCAACGAAACTCGCAAGTTAAAGGTAATATATTCGGACGTATAGGCGAGAAATTTAACGATTTCTTTTTTAACGTTCTCCCCTTTCCTCTGACCAACGCACAAAAACGCGTATTGCGAGAAATACGGACAGATGTTGGCAGTGGCCGCCAGATGAACCGCCTGCTTCAAGGTGACGTTGGTAGCGGCAAAACAATCGTTGCAATGATGTCTGCTCTAATGGCTGTTGACAACGGATTCCAAGCCTGCATCATGGCTCCTACGGAAATACTTGCAACCCAACATTACGAATCGCTTAGTGAATTTGGAGAGAAAATAGGTGTAAGAATAGAACTGCTTACAGGCTCTACCAAAGAAGCAAAAAGGAAAGTTATCCACGCAGGGCTAATGAGCGGCGAGGTAAACATACTTATTGGTACGCACGCCGTTATAGAAGATACAGTCAACTTTGCCCACCTCGGTCTTGTTATTATTGATGAGCAGCACCGTTTTGGCGTTGCCCAAAGGGCGAAACTATGGAAGAAAAGCCTTGTCCCTCCTCATATACTGGTAATGACAGCAACGCCAATACCCCGTACACTTGCAATGACTATCTACGGAGACCTTGAAGTTTCTGTAATTGACGAACTGCCACCTGGCAGAAAGCCTGTTGCAACCTCCTTGCTTTTCGAAAATAACCGAAACCGAATCAATGAGGCAATCCGCTCTCAACTTAACGAGGGACGGCAGATATATATCGTTTATCCGTTAATTCAAGAAAGCGAGAAATCTGATTTAAAGAGTCTTGAAGAGGGTTACAAACAAACTGTTCAGACCTTTAAAGAATACAAAGTCGGCTTTGTTCACGGCAAAATGAAACCAGCCGAAAAAGATGAGCAAATGCAGAAATTTGCAAGCAACGAAACCCAGATACTCGTTGCAACAACGGTTATCGAAGTTGGTGTCAACGTTCCTAACGCAACGGTTATGGTTATTGAAAATGCCGAGCGTTTCGGGCTCTCCCAACTGCATCAGTTACGCGGCAGAGTCGGCCGTGGTGCGGATAAGTCATACTGCATTCTTGTTTCAAAATACGAAATTGCCAACGATACACGCAAACGCCTTGAAATTATGACACACACAACCGACGGTTTCAAGATTGCAGAAGCCGATATGCAAATGCGCGGTCCGGGCGACATTGAGGGAACTCAGCAAAGCGGTATTGCTTTCAATTTAAAGATTGCAAACCTCGCATCCGACGGACTACTGATCTCAGTAACTCGCGAAGCCGCAAAAGCGATTATCGACGATGACCCAAACTTTACCAAACCAGAAAACAAGATTGTTGAACTGCAACTGCAAGAACGCTTCTCCAAAAGCATCGACTGGAGCAGAATCAGTTAATCAATTACTACACATTACTAAGAAACAAACACGGCTGCTTCATTATGAAACAGCCGTGTTTTATATTTAAAAGCACTTAAAACTTATGCTTTATTTGCACGTTTACGTTCAATTTCGTCAAGGATAATCTTTCTGATACGCAAGTGATTAGGTGTCACTTCCACATATTCATCACCCTTTATGTACTCAAGAGCCTCTTCAAGACTGAATACAACAGGAGGAATAATTCTTGCCTTATCATCTGCACCAGAGGCACGCATATTTGTCAACTTCTTAGACTTTGTAACGTTAACTACAATATCATTGTCCTTAGCGTTTTCACCAACAACCTGACCAGCATAAACTTCTTCCTGGGGGAAGATGAAGAAACGTCCACGGTCTTGAAGTTTGTCAATAGCGTAAGCGTAAGCAGTACCTGATTCCATTGCGATAAGAGAACCGTTTGTTCTGCGCTCAATATCGCCCTTCCACGGCTCATACTGCAAGAATTGGTGTGCCATAATAGCCTCACCTGCTGAAACAGTAAGAACGTTTGTTCTCAGACCAATGATACCGCGAGAAGGAATATGAAATTCCATTTGGATGCGGTCATTTTGAGTTACCATAGAAGTAAGTTCACCACGACGGCGGGTAACCATATCGATAATCTTACTTGAATACTCTTCGGGAACGTTTACTGTCATCAACTCAACAGGTTCGCATTTTTCTCCGTCAATCTCCTTTACGATAACTTGCGGCTGGCCTACTTGCAACTCATAACCTTCACGGCGCATAGTCTCAATAAGTACCGACAAGTGAAGAACGCCACGACCGAATACAGTCCAAACATCCTCGTGAGGCTCTTTTCTAACGCGTAGTGCAAGGTTCTTGTCCAATTCCTTTTCAAGGCGGTCTGCAATGTGGCGAGATGTCACATACTTACCGTCCTTACCAAAGAATGGAGAGTCATTGATAGTGAACGTCATCGACATTGTAGGCTCATCAATAGCGATACGTGGGAGTGGTTCCGGATTCTCAACGGTAGTGACTGTATCACCGATTTCAAAACCTTCAAGACCAACAAGAGCGCAGATATCACCTGACTTAACGCTCGTTGTCTTCTTTCTGCCCATCCCTTCGAATGTATGCAGTTCCTTAATTCTTTGCTTAACAACAGTACCGTCCTTCTTGCAAAGACCGATATCCATACCTTCACGGATTTCTCCTCGGTGAACGCGTCCGATTGCAATACGGCCAACGTATGAAGAATAGTCAAGTGAAGTGATTAGCATTTGCGGATCACCTTCATATACTGTTGGAGCAGGGATATATTTGATGATAGCATCAAGCAATGGAATAATATTGTCAGTAGGTTTCTGCCAGTCATCACTCATCCAGCCTTGCTTAGCAGAGCCGTAAAGAGTGTGGAAATCCAACTGATCTTCAGTTGCGTTCAAGTTGAACATCAAATCGAACACCATTTCATTAACCTCATCAGGGCGACAGTTCGGCTTGTCAACCTTATTGATAACAACAATAGGCTTCAAACCCATCTGAATAGCCTTTTGAAGAACGAAACGAGTTTGTGGCATAGGACCCTCAAAAGCGTCAACGAGCAACAAACAACCGTCTGCCATATTAAGCACACGCTCTACTTCACCACCAAAGTCAGAGTGACCCGGGGTGTCGATAATATTAATTTTGTATCCGTTGTAATTAATTGATACGTTTTTAGATAGAATTGTGATACCTCTTTCTCTCTCAAGGTCATTGTTGTCAAGCATCAATTCTCCAGATGCCTGGTTTTCTCTAAACAAATTTCCGGCAAGGAGCATCTTGTCAACGATTGTTGTCTTGCCGTGGTCAACGTGCGCTATAATAGCAATGTTTCTAATATTTTGCATATACACCTTATTTTCAACTGCAAAAGTAAGAATTTTTTATCAGAATATTATGTTATATAGCATATTTTTTTTGCCTTTATACTGGCTTTAATATACTTTAATAAAAGAATAAACTGCAATTCCTACAATTATTAAAACCTGAACTATCGGAAAAACAGCAGCATGCTGGTATTCTGGCTGGTTGTATTCGAATTTTTCTGTGACTATTTTTCTTGTTGACGTAACCACCAGCCATGCTATAATTGAGCCTACTAATGCTCCTACGATAATATCTCCTGTATAATGGACGCCCAAATAAATTCTTGAATAGCAATTAACAACTGCCCAACTGAAAGCAAAAGACAAGAGCAAGCGATTTTTTATAATCATTGCAAGGAAAGTCACAAAGGCGAAAGAATTAGTCGCATGGCACGACGGGAAACCGTATGCCCCTCCCCTATAATTCTCAACAATATGAACCATGTGGGAAATCGGATTTTCAATATTTGCCGGTCGCAAACGCTCTGCTAATGGACGGATAACCTTGGCACAAGTCATATCCGATAATGCTATAATCAAGGCTATAGCGATTAGGAAAGATAATGCAACTTTCCAACTGAGGTTCTTAAACATCAAATAAGCAACTGTTGCATACATAGGGACCCAAATAACCTTTCCTGAAAACGCACTCATAAAATAGTCCCAAAAAGGTGCATGCAACTGGTTTAATTCAAGAAAGACCTTTGTATCAAGCGTGTTAATAAAATCTATCATATTATCTCTTGTCTAAATCATCATACAGGCTTTGTATAAACGCTTTTGCCTTATAGGCATTCTTGCCTGGCTCTGCTCCTCTGTCTATAATAACGGCATCTGCATCACCGTTATAAACAAAGCAGTTATCCGCTGTAATAATACCGAAGCAACCAGGATCTGAAATATATGCAAAATGCGGTGCCTTGTCATTAAGAATATTCTTGCTGAAGGCAAATTCCGAATGGCTAATGCCCATTTGGTAAAAGCAACGTTGCTGCTATATCAATTTGTGAAGAATATGTTTCATCTATACCTCGCTTTGCCAACGCTCCGCCATAAAGGATTAACGGAACTTTGTGTCGCTCCTGCTTATCATCAAGCAACGGATATGCCTCATAATGATCAGCAGTTATAACAAGAAGCGTATTATCCCAATTAGCCGTTTTCTTTAATTCATCAACCAATTTTCCAAGACAGTCATCAGTATAGGCAAACGCGTTCTTTGCCTTATTCTCAAATTTATTATACGGAACATCAAACGGGTCGTGGCTGCTTGATGTTTGGATAATTCTAAATCGTGGCAACTCTTGCTTGTCGGTCTTGTAGTCGCTAATAAACTTTTCAAAAAGGGTACCGTCGTTTGCTCCCCACTTGCTCTGCCTTTGTGACAAAGGGAAATCCTTATCCGATATTATCTTGTCAAACTTGCATGAAACAAGATACGCAAGCATATTGGTGAAATTTGCATCGCCTCCATAATAGTATCCTATGTCATAACCATTATCCCTTAATGTTTTAGGTATCGAAGGTAATGTTTCTGCCTTTTCTACATACTTCATAATACTTGTTGACGGCTGTGCCGGATATGCGCTTATTATAGAAGTCAATGCCCTATCTGTTCTGAAACTGTTGGCATAGAAATTATTGAATAGCAGTCCCTCCTTTGCAATATTATTCAAATTGACTGCAACATTTTCTCCTCCAGTGACCTCCATTAAATGATTTGAGAAACTCTCAAGGATAATCATTATTACTTCCGGACGCTTATTGGTTAGAACGGTTGGAATAGAATCACTTTGAGCATTCTCAACCAACCCTTTCATAATCTCCGCAGCCTCTGAATCTTCAAAATAGTTATACTGCTCACCGAAATTATTTTGATGAGTAGCAGAATACAGGAGACTGAAATCAGGGTTTATCGCAGCATGGTTTAACCGTTGATTCTGACTAAAATACGCCTTACTCAAATTCATTGTTGATACCGTAAATCCTCCTCGTATAGGTATAAACAAGCAACCAGTAAATAAAAACAAAACAACAGCAGAAACTATCCTGCTATTATTTTTGCTGACTTTTTTTTCTCTTATAACAGTAAAATAAAACGCTGCAAAAGTAAATGCTGAAGCAACCAGCAACGCCAGCACACCGCCGGCTAAAAACCAACCGCAGACGCTTGCAACCGCATCTGCCGGAGAAGTCATAAAATAAAACAACGGCGTCATATCAAGTCGAAAACCCCAAAAGCCGTATAAGGCGAGGTCAACAACAAATATCGCAGATATGAGCAAAGAGATTATGCCAAAGTATGAAATGCGGGTAATTGTCAGCCATCGCTTATTTTTGCCCAAAGCAGCCTGAATAACAAGCAAAAGACCTGGTATCGCCGACAAATAACCTGCAACCGACATATCAAGCAGCAAACCATGAAGCAACGCGGCAAAAATATCGCCCGCCCCTTCAGCAGCAATGACATCGGAATAATAACCAATAAATATTAGCCTTTGAACGATGAATAATGCAATAAATATAGCAAATACCGCAACAAATTGTTTGATTAACTTTAGCATAACTCATTTATTTTGACGTTGCAAAATTACCTCAATAATTTTATATACAAAAATATAATACCTTTGATAATTCGGATAAAAATTGCGAAATTTGCGTAAAATTTCAAATATGATTACACCAGACCAATTAAAAGAGACAGAAGAACGCAAGTTGGCGTTGAGGAGGTATCTTTGACATCGACAGCAAAAAGATCGAAGTTGAAGAGGAAGAGTTAAGAACTCACGTCCCTAATTTTTGGAAAGACCAGAAGGCTGCAGAAAAGCAGATGAAGAAAGTAAAGGACCTGCATTTCTGGATTGACAGTTATGAGGAAATCGAAAAGATGGTTGACGAGTTGGCTTTAGGCTTCGACTTTGTCAAAGAGGAACTCATTACCGAGCAGGAACTTGACGAAATGTACAGCAAACTAATAGAGAGGTTTGAAGCCGTTGAATTAAGGAATATGCTTCGCCGTGAAGAGGATAAACTTGGAGCAGTTCTGAAAATCAACTCAGGTGCCGGCGGTACTGAAAGCCAAGACTGGTCACAAATGCTTATGCGTATGTACCTTCGCTGGTGCGAGGACCATAAATACAAGACATCAATCGTTCACCTTGTCGAGGGCGATGAAGCGGGCATCAAATCCGTTACAATCCAAGTTGAAGGTGACATGGCTTACGGATACCTAAAGAGCGAAAACGGTGTTCACCGACTCGTCAGAGTTTCTCCGTTCAACGCACAAGGAAAACGCATGACATCATTTGCTTCAGTTTTCGTAACTCCGCTTGTTGACGATTCTATCGAGGTTCAAATCAACCCAGCAGACATTACTTGGGATACGTTCCGAAGTGGTGGTGCAGGCGGTCAGAACGTAAACAAGGTGGAAACTGGCGTGCGATTGAGATATAATTACAAAGACCCTGACACTGGCGAAGTTCGAGAAATTCTTATCGAAAATACCGAGACTCGCTCTCAGTTGGATAACCGCGAAAACGCTATGCGACTGCTCCGCTCTCAATTATACGATATGGAATTGCAGCGCCGCATGGCTGAACAGGCGAAAATTGAAGCGGGAAAGAAAAAAATCGAATGGGGTTCACAAATCAGAAGTTACGTATTTGACGACCGACGAGTGAAAGACCACCGCACAGGATTCCAAACGTCTGACGTTAACGGCGTTATGGACGGAAACCTCGACGGCTTTATCAAATCATATCTAATGACCTTCGCCGCCGATGCTGAATAAGAATATACCACAAAAACAAACGGGATTGCTTATAAAATAGCAATCCCGTTTGTTGTATTTTTACATATTGCGGTACGCTAAATCTTTTTGAAACATAAAACCTCTAATAAAGACCAGTTCGTAAAAAGCCTACAATCTAATAACATTTTTATACATACTCAATTATTCAGAAGCCAAAAAGTCAATGTTTTTACCCGTCTCAAATTTTTTGAACCAGTCCAAAGGTTTGACAATCTCACACCCTAAATATTAAAAACTGTTAATAACAGATTTTTTTTTGGGGGGGGGGAAATTTGTAATAAATTTATGACTATTATTAGTTTATCATGAAAATCAATTAATTAAAAACGATAAAATATGAAAAGAATCAATTATTATTTAGGTGCCATTCTATTAGCATCAAGTATTATTGCCTGCTCAAGCAATGAAGAACCAGTTCCCGGCTCAATTCAATTAGACAAAGGCACACAAACCGAACAAGTTGTATATGCAGACGAGACTTCCAAGTCTGAAGGCATCAAGTTTACTGCCGCGCTCCTTAGACTGTAACAGTTAAGGAAATTAATGCAAAATCTCGCGCCAGTGAAGTTGAATGGCTCAAACTGAATGTCTATGGAGGCGGTGCTGGCGAGCATACTTTAAGCCTTACTCTTCTTCCAAACCTTACAGGTGAAGACCGTGTGGCAGAAATCGTAATTACGTGCGGCGATACCGTTATCCGTATTAGTGTAGAGCAAAAAGGCACAAAGCAAGACGGACAAAAGCCTGAAATTACAAATAAAACCCGACTTGTTGACAATATCGTAAGCATTTACAAGGGAAATGGCAAATGGTCATCCAAAATTATTACAGAATTTTCCTATAACGAAAAAGGAAAAATCACATTGCTTGCCATATATTCTGACGCAAATCATAATCAGAAAATTGATGAAGAGGAACGCGCAAAAGGACCAAAACAAAAAACTGAGATAACTTACAATGAAGTAGCAAAAACTGCTTATGCAAAATACTGGAGTTATAATGAATACGACGGCGAATATACTCACGAATACAACATTAAGTTTAACAATGATGGATATGCCGTTGAGATGGATAGCGAAACAAACAACGACGGCTTTGTTGAAACATACAAATACACTTATCAAGATGGCTATATCCAATCTTCAAAAGCAACTGAAAAAGGAGACACAAGCGAATACTATGAACTTCCTGAATGGACTAACGGCAATTTGACAAAAGTTACATGTGGCAGAGGGAATAGCATTTTTGACGAGTCAATAGTTGAATATAGCGAAATTTTAAATAGTCCGGAAGTTTCTATTGATTTGAACTTTATAGCTTCTTCATCTTATGCCTATAACAATTTCTGTGAAGATTCAAATAGTGGTTTGAAAGCCTTTGGATTCTTCGGCAAGCGAAGCAAAAATATGATTGCAAAGGAAACACAGTTGGCCACAAAAGAAAATCCTGAAACATTCTATTGCACTTTCAAATATGAAACTGATGCCAACGGTTATGTTACAAAAATTTTCGCTACAGAACCGCACGACTCATATACAATTGAGGACCAGTATATTATCAACTATAAATAACTTATACATTCCCAAAAATAAAGGCTGCCTAACATAAATCGTCTGGCAGCCTTTATCAAATTAGCATGAATTACTTTTATTTCTTTTCAGCGTAGCGCTTTGCTTGCTCTTCAATAAGTTTCGGATCATTGAAGTAGTCAATCTTCATTGCTGCACGAACTTCATCAAGTGTCTGTGCTGCAACCTTGCGAGCCTCTTCGCTACCCTTTCTAAGGATTTCGAATACGCCAGGAATGTCTTGCTCGTATTTTTTGCGACGCTCTCTTATTGGAACCAATTCCTCTTCAATAATGTTGATAAGAAGTTTTTTAACTGTACCATCACCAAGACCGCCACGAGTGTAGTGATCCTTCAATTCTTGAAGATTCTTGTAATCTGGGCAGAATTTTTCAAAGGAATCCTCTTTGCAGAATGCGTCAAGATAGATAAACGGACAGTTGCCTTCAAGGTGACCTGGGTCATCAATATTCACATGCAACGGATCTGTGTACATGCTCTTAACTTTCTTAGCAACCTCCTTAGGAGTATCTGAAAGGTAGATACAATTGCCAAGCGACTTGCTCATCTTTGCCTTTCCGTCTGTTCCCGGCAAACGCAAGCACGCTGCATTATTAGGCAATAGAATTTCCGGCTCAACGAGGTTACCACCGTAAACATTATTGAAACGGTTAACAATTTCGCGAGTCAATTCAATCATCGGCTCCTGGTCTTCACCAGCAGGTACTGTTGTTGCTTTGAACGCTGTAATATCTGATGCCTGACTTACCGGATAACAGAAGAATCCTACTGGAATGCTTGTCTCGAAATTACGCATCTGGATTTCGGTTTTCACTGTCGGGTTACGCTGAACACGAGAAACAGTTACAAGGTTCATATAGTAGAACGCCAATTCTGTCAATTCCGGAACTTGTGACTGAATGAAGATAGTTGTCTTTTCAGGGTCGAGACCTGCTGAAAGGTAATCTAATGCAACCTCTACTATATTTTGACGGATTTTCTCAGGATTGTCAGCATTATCTGTCAACGCCTGTGCGTCCGCTATCATCACATAAATCTTTTCAAATTCGCCACTATTCTGCAATTCAACACGGCGACGAAGTGAGCCTACATAGTGACCCAAATGTAAACGACCGGTTGGACGGTCGCCTGTAAGTATGATTTTACCCATTTGTTCTTTTTTTTTGCTTTCCGCAAAGTTACTATTTTTACATTGTAAAAGCAAATGAATAATACCTTTACTAATTGACAATACCAAATAGGATAAAAACGCTTGCAGTAAATAAAAAACAAGCACCGAAATCGGTGCTTGCAACTCTTATCTAACTCTCAAAACTTTTCCTACTTGTATCTTAGTACTACGAGATATACCATTCAATCTGCAAAGAGAATTAACTGATGTACCATATTTACTTGCTATTTTACCAAGACTGTCACCTCTTCTGACTCTATGAGTTTTCTTTGTTCCAGTTGAACTGTAAGTATTTTTTGGCTTGTTTGTTTTTAACCATTTCTCAGCATACTGAACATTAGCATTTGGAGAATAGTCCCTTGCTTGTGTATAAGTTCTTTTTGAGAATGTGTAGAAATCAGTATGAGTCGTCTGATTAGGGAAGTCAAAAATAGCCATCGGGTTAATCGGATATCCCATATATCTTGTTTCAAAGTGCAAGTGCGGACCTGTGCTACGGCCAGTATTTCCTCCGAGGGCAATTGGTTCACCTACCTTAACATCCTGATTTGGCTTAACAAGGAACTTTGACAAGTGTCCATAAACAGTTTCAAGACCATTATGATGACGGATAATCACATAGTAACCGTATCCTTTTCTTTCATATCTGGTCAAACGCACTTTTCCACTGAATGCAGCCCTTACTGTATCGCCAATATGCAACTTTAAATCAACACCTTTGTGCTGGCGACGAAATCTCTTTCGGTAACCGTAGGGTGAGGTTATATATCCAGGAACAGGCATAGAATATTCACTTACGTCAATCCTGACATTATCAGCAACATCCATTCCCGCATAAGGGTTGACTGCCTGACTGTTCCAACTTTCTGTATAAATGTCTATTTCGGGTTCTTCCTCTTCTTGCATAAGGATATCCATAAATGCCTTGGTTTCCATCGTCTTGACCTGATCCTGGATATTTCTTTGAGATGCAAGCAAATTGCTGTGCATATTGTTATGCGCAGACACAGACCTTAATTCTTGTGCTGTTGCGGTTAGGGTAAGAGCCGCTATAAATAGACAAATAGTTTTTTTTAAATTCATTATTCTTATCCTTTGTCGTATATTTTAGAACTCACCTTCTCCATAAAGGCTTTTTACTGTCACTGGTAGATAGTCGAAAATTTCTTCTGCCTTGAAGAATCTATCCAACTCAATTTTAGCATTCTCTACGGAATCTGACGCATGAATGATATTTTGCTGTCCACTCATACTGAAGTCTCCTCTAATTGTTCCAGGAGCAGCATTTCTTGCATTAGTGGCTCCTGTCATTGCACGAACAACAGCAACTGCATCAACTCCCTTCACGCACATAACAACAACTGGAGAACTCATCATAGATCGCTTCAACGACGGGAAGAATGGACGACCTACAAGATGCGAATAATGCTCAGACAGCACTGCATCTGTTAACTGAATCATTTTCATCCCTGATATTATAAGACCTTTTTTCTCGAATCGAGATATTACTTCTCCCATAAGTCCACGCTCTACTGCTGATGGTTTTAATATTACTAATGTTTGTTCCATGTTTTATGTACGGTTAGGTAAGAGAATTTTTTCTAACAGCCTCAAAGTTAGGGAAACTGTTTAGATTAAAAAAGTGAAAATTTCATTTTATCTAGTTTTTTAAGAAAATTTTTGTTTTACCCCTTTTGAAGCACTTTTATTAACCTAATTATTTACTGCTTAATAATTTCAAAAACAAGGAAACATCTTTCTCAGACATTTCCTTGCACCCTATTTTATACATTTTCAAATATTTCTGAGTACCCTAAACTAATCTAAATTATATTGTAATTACACCTGTGTTTTTCTACTCACAAAAATAGCAATTATATATACACAAGTCCAGTCCATTTTAATCTTTTTGAGATAAAACCATAGCATTTTTTTATATTGTATAAAAAATGGCAACTAATGGTCTTAAATTAAAAACTATTTGGCAACAATAGACTTCTCTTAACATATTTAATATTATGTCTATTTCATCATATTAATCATTACTTATAAACCTGTAAAATATTCCTTAATATAACACTTGAGCAATAGCCCCAATGCTTAAACGTCATACATTTATGCAATAATGAAATAAAAAAATTGATATAAAAAGATAGAAAGTTAACAAGCAATATGTGAGAAGAGAAAAGGCATATAAAAGAAAGCAATTTGTAACAAATAATATAACACAGTCATAGACAGCCTACATACTTACAGCAATTGATAGATACTAAATTTTAAAGAAAAAAGTCTTCGGAAAGCATTGGTCATAAAATAGACTTAACTCTTATTCTCAAAGATAATTGTAATTTAAAATAGAAAGAAGGAGCTGTTCTCCTTTGCAGAGTCGCCCACAAAGTTAATTTTCAAAATCAATTATATAATATTATCAATTCCAATTTGCTTTGCTATTACCAGTTTAGCCTGAATATAAGCATCAAAATCAGAGAAATCAGTAACATAAAATGGAATGAACTGATATTTTGCTTTTTTATACATTAAACGGAATCCTCCGTCAAAATCATCAATGCTGCAAAATTCCGTAATTCCAAGAGATTTCGAGCCTACAACAACGTCTTCTTCATTATAAAAAAATTTTGTAATTTTTGTACCAGAAATTGCAATAGACCCTTTGCGTACAGCAAAAACAGCCTCGTCCTTAAAAGCATAACGAAAAAAAACCAGTGCCAACAGCATTGGAATTACAAGGAAAACAACCATAACTGTCACATACCAGAAAATAGTAAAAAAAAACGACAGAACCACAAACGGTAAGACAGCAACAACAAAGTAGTACCAATTATCTGAAACCCACCTTCCAAAAAGGAACTTCAAATAACTGGAACCACTCGGTTTCACAATGCGCGTAGAAATTGTCATAACTATTTTTCAGTATTAAGGAAAGCAAAATACACTGCCGCTACCAAGAGCAGAAAGGAAACTATATGATTCCACTTAATTGCCTGTCCCTGAAACATAAAGGTTGCAACAACTGTAAATACAATTAAAGTTATAGCCTCTTGCATAACTTTCAACTGAACGAGGGTGAAAGGTCCACCATTTCCTATATAGCCAAGCCTATTTGCCGGAACCTGAAAAGCATATTCTGCAAGTGCAATGCCCCAAGACAATAGAATAACTGCGTAAAGTGGCCAATTCTTAGTAACTCCCATTTCGCCTAATTTCAAATGTCCATACCATGCAAGAGTCATGAAGACATTTGATATTATTAATAGTACAACTGTCCAAATTGTTGAATTCATTCTGCAAACTTTCTTTTTAAAATTTCGTATCCTGATTTATAATTGTCAATACTCTTTCTATTGTTTATTTGCGAAATACCTGTGCCATCTTTTTTAAACAACTTCCCTATTCGCAAATAATTATTGCCATTATCTCGACTAAAATCAAAACTTGCTCTTTTAATTTATTTGCATTTCTGACATCAGGAGCAAGTTCTCCTTTAGTTGAAACAACTTCTTTGGGAATACCTCCCTCAAAAATCCAAACAGGGCGGACAACTCCACACGGCGGGTATCCAAGAACGGTCCACATTGTTGTCATCAAAGGGTTATCTGATGTAGTAACCCCCTCTATAGCCACAGAAGCCGAAGAAATCCTACGAGGAATAAAATCTCTGTCAACAATATATTCAAGCCCACACAAAGCGAAATCCTGCCCCATTAGAGAATGATAAAAAGAACGAGATAAAATTTCTGTAAAGACTGACGGAGTCAAAGAACGAGTCACCACATAAGGCTTCAACAACAATTCTGCCGTAGCCTCTCTAATATAACCATAACCTTCATCAACTCGACCTGTATGAGAATAATTAGTTCTTACAACGACACTATCAACGTCTATCCTTTTGAAATCAAAATTACACGTTTCAAAATAAGCTGCACTACCATTAGCATCAATAACGCCAAAATTTGCTTCTACACCAAGAGGTTTTTGCTCGCGCTTCAAAAATGACTCAAAGTCATCAACCGTACGGCAAGTCTCAAGCGCCTTCGCCATAACCAAGCCTTCCTTATCCATTTCTTTAACAGTATCTGCCTTTAAATTATATGAAGCTGTATTCATAATAGCAAATCCAACCTCATTAAAGCCTATCCATGCCTGCTCACTCAAAGTATCACTTTGGTTAAACAACGCCACATAATCAAAACCAGATTCAGATTCTATTCTTTCAACTTTATTATTTAAATCAGATGTATCACGATGTTTCCACAAAATAGGCCTGCCATTAACAGTGAAACGCCCAGAAACAATAGCAGAAGTGCAAGGAACAGCATTAAAGCAGGTAAAAAAAGCCACCAAAAGAATAAGAAATCTATTCATATAATATCAGTATTAAATCAACTGCGAATATACAAAATTTATTAAACTAATACTATAATTTCAATAAGTAGAATGTTCATATATAACAAAAAAAGGACAAGCTTTTGACTTGTCCTTTCTAATGGGGCGGTGACCTACTCTCCCGGTTTCCCAGTACCATCGGCACAGCGGGGCTTAACTTCCCTGTTCGGAATGGGGAGGGGTGGATCCCCCGCGCTATCGCCGCCTTGTTTTTCCTTTTGCACCTTTCGGTGTGTATCCTGAGTACATTCTGAAAGCGAGTAAATTTTAGTCGCGTATATCGTTCCGGATTGCTCCGGTTTGTCTTGCAGCTTTGCTGCTTCGAAAAGCTTTCGGGAAATTAGTACTGCTCGGCTTTGCCATCGCTGACTTTACACCTGCAGCCTATCTACGTCGTAGTCTCCGACGTCCCTATTTGGAGATCTTATCTTGAGGTTGGCTTCGTGCTTAGATGCTTTCAGCACTTATCCGTCCCCGACGCGGATACCCGGCCGTGCACCTGGCGGTACAACCGGTTCACCGGAGGTCGGTCCAACACGGTCCTCTCGTACTATGTGTCGGATCCCCAAAATCTCCTGCGCCCACAACAGATAGAGACCGAACTGTCTCACGACGTTCTGAACCCAGCTCGCGTGCCACTTTAATAGGCGAACAGCCTAACCCTTTGGGACCTCCTCCAGCCCCGGGATGTGACGAGCCGACATCGAGGTGCCAAACCACTCCGTCGATATGAGCTCTTGGGAGGGATCAGCCTGTTATCCCCGGAGTACCTTTTATCCTTTGAGCGATGGCCCTTCCACGCGGAACCACCGGATCACTATGCTCTAATTTCTTACCTGTTCGGGTTGTCGCCCTCGCAGTCAAGCACCCTTATGCCATTACACTCTGCGACCGGTTACCAATCGGTCTGAGGGTACCTTTAGAAGCCTCCGTTACGCTTTTGGAGGCGACCACCCCAGTCAAACTACCCACCAAGCAGTGTCCTCGCTTCTGCGAGTTAGAGACCAGACATCGGAAGGCCCGTATTTCAACATCGGCTCCACAAACACTGGCGTGCCTGCTTCTACGCCTCCGGACTATCCTACACATCTGAGGCCCGGTCCCAATGCTAAAAAACGCAGTAAAGGTTCACGGGGTCTTTTCGTCCCGTTGCGGGTAATCGGCATCTTCACCGATACTACAATTTCACCGAGCTCACCGCTGAGACAGTGTCCAGATCATTACACCATTCGTGCAGGTCGGAACTTACCCGACAAGGAATTTCGCTACCTTAGGACCGTTATAGTTACGGCCGCCGTTTACCGGGGCTTCAATTCAATGCTTCTCTTGCGATGACATCTCCTCTTAACCTTCCGGCACCGGGCAGGTGTCAGGCTGTATACTTCATCTTTAAATTTTGCACAGCCCTGTGTTTTTGTTAAACAGTTGCCTGGACCGATTCTCTGCGCCCACATTGCTGCGGGACCCCTTTTCCCGAAGTTACGGAGTCAATTTGCCTAGTTCCTTAGCGGTGAATCTCTCGAGCGCCTTAGTATGTTCTACCCGACCACCTGTGTCGGTTTTGGTACGGGTGGACGTACAATATGTTTAGCGGTTTTTCTTGGGAGCCGGTTTACCGACTCTATCACTTTGCCCGAAGGCTCTGTGTACTGTCAGGTTCGGCATCAGTTGCGTACTTTACTACAGCCGATTTACCTACACCCTTTAACGGGCTATTCCGTCAGCCCGCGGCCGTGTCACTTCTCCGTCCCCGCTTCACTCATACGCCCAGTAACGGAATGTTTACCGTTTCTGCCATCCGGTCCGCCTCGCGGCTACCCGTTAGGTCCCGACTGACCCTGATCCGATTAGCGTTGATCAGGAACCCTTGGTCTTTCGGCGAGGGGGTTTCTCGCCCCCTTTATCGTTACTTATACCTACATTTGCTTTTCCCAAATCTCCAGCGTGTCTCACGGCACGCATTCGACGACGTGGGAATGCTCCCCTACCGACTTGCCTCTTAGACAAGTCCCACAGCTTCGGTACCGGACTTATGCCCGATTATTATCCACGCAGTCCCGCTCGACTAGTGAGCTGTTACGCACTCTTTAAATGAATGGCTGCTTCCAAGCCAACATCCTGCTGTCTCTGCGGAACCACCTCGTTATTGTCTTCAACTTAGCCCGGATTTCGGGACCTTAGCCGATGGTCTGAGTTGTTCCTCTCTCGGACGCGGACCTTAGCACCGCGCCCTTACTGCCGTGCATATCCGGCGGCATTCGGAGTTTGTCAGGACTTGATAGGCGGTGAAGCCCTCGCATCCTATCAGTCGCTCTACCTCCGCCGGACTCAAATCACGACGCTGCACCTAAATACATTTCGGGGAGTACGAGCTATCTCCAAGTTTGATTGGCCTTTCACTCCTACCCTCAGGTCATCCGAAAGCTTTTCAACGCTTACCGGTTCGGCCCTCCAGACAGTTTTACCTGTCCTTCAACCTGCCCAAGGGTAGAATCACTTGGTTTCGCGTCCACCCCCGATGACTAAACGCCCTCTTCGGACTCGCTTTCGCTTCGACTTCGCGCCTGAAACGCTTAATCTTGCCATCGACGGTGACTCGTAGGTTCATTATGCAAAAGGCACGCCGTCACTCCTTAAAGAGCTCCGACCGCTTGTAAGCACACGGTTTCAGGTTCTATTGCACTCCTCTGTTCGAGGTTCTTTTCACCTTTCCCTCACGGTACTGGTCCACTATCGGTCTCTCGGTAGTATTTAGCCTTTCGGGGTGGTCCCCGAGAATTCGCCCGGAATTTCTCGTGTTCCGGGTTACTCAGGTGCCGCCTTGATTCATATGCCAGTTTCGCCTACAGGGTTGTCACCTTCTACGACTGAACTTTCCAGTTCATTCGGCTACCAGCATATTAACCGTTATTGGCAGTCCTATAACCCCGCTCCTGCGTTGCCACAGCAGCGGTTTGGGCTATGCCGCGTTCGCTCGCCACTACTTGCGGTATCATTATTTATTTTCTCTTCCTGCGGTTACTTAGATGTTTCAGTTCACCGCGTTCGCCCACGCTTGTGCGTGTAGACGGCTCGAAGCCGTCTGGGTTGCCCCATTCGGAGATCTGCGTCACAGTGCATGTGCCACTCGCGCAGACTTTTCGCAGCTTATCACGTCCTTCTTCGCCTCCGAGAGCCAAGGCATCCGCCGTGTGCTCTTTTTTGCTTTTCTTTTATCTTTTTTGCTCGCGCTCTAATTTTTCTTTACTTGCTTCCAGTATGTCAATGTACTCGTGTAGTCCCAGGCAGATTTGAACTGCCGACCTCTACATTATCAGTGTAGCGCTCTAACCAACTGAGCTATAGGACTCTCTCCGGTCGTGGAGAGACCGTATGATGTTGCGACTTGATGCAAGACAAACAGGGTTTAAGTCTCCCCTGCGTATGACCAGGCCCGCGTCCGCTCCAGAAAGGAGGTGTTCCAGCCGCACCTTCCGGTACGGCTACCTTGTTACGACTTAGCCCCAGTCACCAGTGTTACCCTTGGACGCTCCTCGCGGTTACGTCCTTCAGGCACTCCCGGCTCCCATGGCTTGACGGGCGGTGTGTACAAGGCCCGGGAACGTATTCACCGCGCCATGGCTGATGCGCGATTACTAGCAGCGAATCCAGCTTCATGGAGTCGGGTTGCAGACTCCAATCCGAACTGAGACGTGTTTTACGGTTTCGCCACCGGTCGCCCGGCAGCCGCCCTCTGTTCCACGCCATTGTAACACGTGTGTAGCCCCGGACGTAAGGGCCGTGCTGATTTGACGTCATCCCCGCCTTCCTCACGGCTTGCGCCGGCAGTCCGTCCAAAGTGCCCGGCATCACCCGATGGCAACTGAACGTGGGGGTTGCGCTCGTTATGGCACTTAAGCCGACACCTCACGGCACGAGCTGACGACAACCATGCAGCACCTCGCCGCCTGTCCCGAAGGACTGACAATGTCTCTACTGTCATTCAAACGGCGTTTGAGCCCGGGTAAGGTTCCTCGCGTATCATCGAATTAAACCACATGTTCCTCCGCTTGTGCGGGCCCCCGTCAATTCCTTTGAGTTTCACCGTTGCCGGCGTACTCCCCAGGTGGAATACTTAACGCTTTCGCTACGCCACCCAGCGGTCATTCCCGCCGAATAGCAAGTATTCATCGTTTACTGCGTGGACTACCAGGGTATCTAATCCTGTTCGATACCCACGCTTTCGTGCCTCAGCGTCCGTAGGCGCCCGGTATGCTGCCTTCGCAATTGGAGTTCTGCGTCATATCTATGCATTTCACCGCTACACAACGCATTCCGCATACCTCGACGCCACGCTGCATAATCAGTTTCAACGGCTGAGCGGGGTTGAGGCCCGCGATTTTACCGCTGACTTGACTGTCCGCCTGCGCACCCTTTAAACCCAATAAATCCGGATAACGCTCGCATCCTCCGTATTACCGCGGTACGCTGGCACGGAGTTAGCCGATGCTTATTCTTGCGGTACACTCATAAGGGGACGCGTCCCCTCCTTTGTTCCCGCACTAAAGAAGTTTACAACCCGTAGGGCCGTCTTCCTTCACGCGACTTGGCTGGTTCAGACTTCCGTCCATTGACCAATATTCCTCACTGCTGCCTCCCGTAGGAGTTTGATCCGTGTCTCAGTACCAATGTGGGGGACCTTCCTCTCAGAACCCCTAGGCATCGTCGGATTGGTGGGCCGTTACCCCGCCAACTTCCTAATGCCACGCATGCCCATCTACATCCGATAAATCTTTCCTCAATCAACCATGCGGCCAACCGATGTATGCGGTATTAGTCAGGATTTCTCCTGGTTATCCCCCCCTGATGTGGGTAGGTTGCATACGCGTTACTCACCCGTGCGCCGGTCGCCGACAGAGTTATTGCTAACCCCTCGCGCCCCTCGACTTGCATGTGTTAAGCCTGTCGCTAAGCGTTCATCCTGAGCCAGGATCAAACTCTCCGTTGTTAAATATTTATTTTTTCTTTTTTTCTTTTGTCCTTGCGGACGCGGTTCGTTGTCCCGGCCATACGCTTGACGGGGAGCCTTATTTTGCTCTGCTTGTCTTGCTGTCGCATCATTTCAAAGTTCTTCGCGCTAACCCTTTTTCGTGGTTGCGAGTGCAAAGGTAAGGCGACTTTTTCCTTCTACCAAATCTGCCCCTCGCACTTAACAACAGGTTCTGCTCCCAATACAGCAGCAGCACCGCAAATTGCACTACCCGTAGAAGTCATTAACGCTGTGTCCTTGTCCAATTTCATCAGTTTGCCCAACCATACGCCAAGGAAAATCGTTCCCGCAACAATTATTGCATCAACAACAATCGCCGACAACCCTACTTCTGCGACCTGAGTAAGAGTCAATCGGAAACCGTAAAGGACAATACCCGCCCTCAAAATCTGCTTTGTACAAAACTTGATGCCTGGCACCCATGTTTCAGGCAAACGATTCCTCAAACTGTTAGCATAAAGCATACCCAAGATGATTCCGACAATAAGCGGACTGAATGAAAGACTTTTCACAAAAGGAATCTCCGCAATATAGAAAGCAGAGAATGAAAACAATGCAATCAACAAAATTCCGTGAAGCGTATTGCTTCGATTTTCACGACTGAACATATCTAAAAAATTTACCTTGTTATTTCAGCCGCAAAGATAAGTCTTTGTTGTTTAGTTTCCTATTTCCTAATTATTATAGGTTATAACAGAAAGTTATACAATCTATAAAGATTTGCTGTTATTTAACGCAAAATACTCAAACACCCCAGCCAAACCATCAACCTTTCCCTGTTGGCGAACGAAACTAAATTCGCGAATCATCGGCATTCCATCAATATCAACGATACGCAACTTACCCATTGCCAATTCTTTGACTATAGAGCGAACAGACACAATGCCTATACAATCTGCTCTTTCTATAAAAGTTTTAATACTTTCAGTGCTACCCAAGTACATCATGACATTCAGCATTGATAACTTTATATTATGTTTTTCAAGAGCCTTCTCAATCACTTCCAACGTTCCCGAGCCACGCTCACGTAGCGCCAACGGAAAATCAAGTAATTGCCGAGGCTTGAGTGCCTCACCAATAGGCAAACGGCAATCGGTTCTGACAACGGCAACCAACTCGTCGCTAATAAAAGTCGTATATCGAAGCATCGGATTTTTTGAAATGCCTTCATCCAAACCAAGATCTATCCTATTTTCAAGAACTGATGTTTCAATCTCACTTGAATTGCCACTAATAAGCGACAGTGTGACATTTTCAAATTTTGATATATAATCCGCAAGCAGCGGAGGCAGAACATATTGTGCTATAGTCGTGCTTGCACCCATTTTCAACTCGCCAACATATTCACCACGCAAAAGGTGCATATCATACTCAAGCCGCTTATAGTCATCAAGTATTTTTTCGCAATGCTCCAGCAACAACTTCCCGGCACCTGTCAATGCAATAACATTTCCACGTCTTTCAAAAAGCCGCGTCTGGTAAATAGACTCCAATTCCTGAATATGCTTAGTTATGGCAGGCTGGCTTACGAATAGTTCCTTGGAAGCCTTGGTAAAACTCAAATTCTGAGCAACTGAGCGAAAAACCTTTAATCTGAAATCTGTCATAGTCTGGAGTTAGGCGATATTAAAAAAAGTCGGTTCAGCCGCAATGCGGCCAAACCGACAAACAAATTATTCTACTTTATGCAAGTCGTGTCCCATCCTATCCTTCTTTGTGTGAAGGTAGAACCTGTTATAATCGTTCGGTTCTATTTCTACTGGCACGTTTTCAGTAACCGAAAGTCCGTAACCAATTAGACCGACCCTCTTTAACGGGTTATTAGTCATCAATCTCATTTTCTTAACGCCAAGATCGTGGAGAATATTAGCACCAACTCCATAGTCTCGCTCATCAGCCTTAAATCCGAGACACAAGTTTGCCTCAACAGTATCCATACCGTTTTCTTGCAACTTATACGCTTTCATCTTATTCATCAAGCCAATGCCTCTGCCCTCTTGGTTAAGATAAACAATGACGCCCTTGCCTTCCTTCTCAATCATCTGCATTGCCTTATGCAGCTGCGGTCCGCAATCGCAACGGTGAGAACCGAAAATATCACCTGTTGCACAAGAAGAGTGAACACGAACAAGAATCGCCTCCTCCTCATCCCAAGTACCCTTTATTAGGGCTACATGCTCAAGGCCGTTGCTTTTCTGACGGAAAGGAATAAGTCTGAAATGGCCATACTCTGTTGGCATATCAACTTCTTCTCCCTTCTCAACGATAGACTCTTGCTTTAGACGGTAAGCAACGAGGTCATTTATAGAAATCAACTTCAAGTTGAACTCATCAGCCATCTTTCTCAACTCTGGGAGACGTGCCATTGTACCGTCATCGTTCATAATCTCCATCAACGCACCCGCAGGATATAGACCGGCAAGGCGAGCCATATCAACGGCAGCCTCAGTATGACCGGTACGACGCAAAACGCCCTTATCCTGAGCATAAAGCGGATTAATATGCCCAGGTCTGCCAAAATCAGAAGCCTTGGCATTAGGGTCTGCAAGTGCCTTAATTGTTTCTGCCCTGTCGTGGGCAGAAACGCCTGTTGAGCATCCTTCCAATTTATCAACAGTGACAGTAAACGGAGTGCCGAGTACAGACGTATTATTAACCACCTGAACATCAAGGTCCAACTCTCGGCATCTTGACATGGTTATCGGTGCGCAAAGAACGCCTCGAGCATGCTTGAGCATAAAGTTTACCTTTTCAGGTGTGATTTTTTCCGCTGCAATAATCAAATCACCCTCGTTCTCTCTGTCTTCATCATCGACAACAATAACGAACTCACCATTTCTGATATCCTCAATGGCATCTTCTATTCTGTCTAATTTAATGTCACTCATAGGAAAATACGTTCTTTATTTATGTAATGCTATCAATTCATCTGATACTTTGATGATTGACTTTATCTCTTTTTTCAAATTTTTCTGCTGACGGGTTCCGAACAAATATCCAAGCAAGCCGATTGGCAACAATGCCATTACAGTATAGCCCAGCACCTTGTTCTTTATTGGATAGTAAAGAAACAGCGATTTAAGCATCGGATAGTCCATCAATTTATTAATGACCAATCGCTTATCGGAATTACCCAAATACTCAACTAATGACTCAAGTTTTGCAGACAAGTCCATCAACAGTTCTTTATCGTAACCCTCTGTCCAATATGTCTTATACGACTGCAAGCCTTTATACCTGTCAAGGTATGCAACTGCAAGAGTCTTAACCTCATCTATTCTCGCTATTGCAACGTCAGTAGCGACCTCGTCCATAATAACGTCTTTCAACTCAATATGGCGTATTGACGACCTGCCAAGAAGTTTCTTGAACTTGTCGATATATACCTCCATCTTGAACACATCAGAGTCGTTCACTGCCTTATACGTCAAGAATATACCCAACGGTAGCAAGACTGCAGAAGAAGCCCAAATGCCTTCCCACACCTCCAAACGACCGTCACGGGCCATCTTGTAGCCAGCCGTATCAATAATATAGTAGAAGATAAAGAGGAATACGGAAACAACAATTGGCATACCCAAACCTCCCTTACGGATAATAGCACCGAGCGGAGCCCCGATAAAGAAAAATATCAAGCAGGCAAAAGAAAGGGTAAATTTCTTGTGCATCTCAATCTGGTGACGTATAATGGTTTTCTTGTCATCTGTAGTTGAAAAACTCTTGAACTCCATCTCGCCAACATTCTGATTGGCCCACTCAATAGCATACGAAACATACCTCTGACGCTCCCTTATGGTCTTGCCCCTAAAGATAGAATCTACATTCACCAAAGCCGTTACGGGGGCAAACTTCTTCCTTGTTTTTACAGGCAAACCATTTTCTATACGGGTAGAATAGGTGTTAACACCTGCATACTCCCTGTCGAGAAGCATCGCTCCGTAGCCTCTGCCAATACTGTCGAGACGGACATTCACCGAATCAATGGTATGCTGCAACTCTGAAATGTTCTTACCGACATACTGGTTACGCATACTGCTATCATCCATTCGCGTAAAATTTGCATTAAAAGGAATCATAATCTCCTTATTGTCGAATGACTCGCGACGATAAGGAACGTTTCCACGAGCAACTTGCTGCTCTTGGAGATTTTCAAAAGACTCGCCATTCCAAAGGTTTAGGAAAAGGTGCTTTTTATCCTCGGTAAAACTCATCTTACCTGAATCGGCAAGAATAATGCTGGCATTACTGAAGCCTGACGACAGGTCATAAATCATCAGGTCATAAAGTTTACCGTTATCACGATTCTTTTTCTGAACATAAAGGTTATATCCCGTAATCTGGTCATAGAAAACGCCTTCCGGAATTTCCAATTCTGGAGACTTCTGCCTCATAGAGAAAAGCAGCGTCCACATCTTTACCTGGGCATGCGGCAACACGTTATTCTGAAAGAAAAACGCACCAACGGAAATAAATGAGATAAGCACAATCAACGGACTCATCACCTTCAGCAAAGAAATGCCCGAAGCCTTAAGAGCCGTCAGTTCAAAATGCTCGCCAAGATTACCGAACAACATCAGCGAGGCAAGAAGAATAGCCAACGGCAACGCCATCGGCACCATTGTCAATGCCGCATAAAAAAACAGTTCCGCTATCAGCGATACCTCCAAACCCTTACCAACGAGTTCATCGATATACCTCCACAGAAACTGCATCAAAACAATAAAAAGGCAAATGCAGAATGTCATGAGGAACATCGGCAAATACCCCTGCAACATGAATGTATATAGTTTTTTTACTTTTATCATTTGAATTATAATTCTATGCAAAATTAGCGAAAAAAATGGGATTACCTATCCGCCATTATAAAATATTCACAATTTGCAGAGAAAATGAGCAAAAACGCTTTGAACACCACCAAATAACAACCACACATCGCCATCAAACCGTAGGGGACGATAAATCATCCCGCACGCACGAACAAAATGGATTTTTAATTGTTTTTGATTCCGCAACACGGGTCGATAGGTCATCGACCCCTACAGGTAACAATCGCAATATCAAATGATTATACACTATATTACCAACGTTTTGTAGGGACGATTCTCGCAATCGTCCCCGCCACGCGGGGACAAAAACTATCTCCACTCTATAAAAAAATGGTTGCATTTTTCAATGCAACCATTTTACAATATTTCAAATTGGATTATTTATCCAAACCTTTGTCACGTAGGAGGGCGTCTGCATTTGGACGGTGTCCGGCAAAGTCTTCATAAAGAACCATCGGGTCCTCATCATTACCTGATTGTAGAGCAACTTTCAATTTTGCTGCTGTTTCAGCGTCGAAGATGCCGTTTTTCTTAAATACTTCGAAGCCGTCGCAGTCAAGCACTTGTGCCCAGATATAAGTATAGTATCCAGCCGCATAGCCGTCACTGCTGAAGATGTGGTTGAAGTAAGTTGAACGGTATCTGAAAGGAATTTGCTCTGGCATACCGAGTTTGTCAGCAACGCTCTTTTCAAATTCTGCAGCGTTAACGCCTTCAAGATTTGTCAACTTATGCCATTGTAGGTCAAGCAAAGCAGCACCTGCCAACTCTGTATTAACGAAACCTTGGTTGAACTTGCTTGAATCAATAAGTTTCTTCACCAATTCTTCTGGAATCACCTCGCCAGTTTTATAGTGACGTGCATAAATCTTCAACATTTCCGGTTCAAGCATCCAGTGTTCGTGGATTTGAGACGGGAACTCAACGAAGTCGCGGTCAACATTTGTACCAGCATTTCCCTTATATTGAGTCTTTGTCAACATACCATGAAGACCATGACCAAATTCGTGGAACATTGTCTCAACCTCTTCAAGAGTTAACAAAGAAGGAGAATCAGCAGTCGGTTTAGTAAAGTTACCTACGTTATAAACGATAGGTCTGATGCCCTTTGTTCCGTTTGCTTCTTGGAAAACGAACATCCAAGCACCTTGACGCTTGCCAGCACGGGCATAGTAGTCAGTCATAAATGTAGAAAGGTGTGAACCGTCCTTGTCAAATACCTCATAAACCTTAACGTCAGGGTGATACAAAGGAACGCCTGTCACTTCCTTGAAAGTTATGCCATAAAGGCGTTCTGCCATTGTGAAGATACCCTTTCTAACGCTTTCTATTGGGAAATATGCACGAACGTCATTCTCATCGAAGTTGAATTTCTCCTTCTTTACCTTTTCTGCATAGTAATAATAGTCCCAACCAGCAATCTTGAAGTTACCGCCATGCTTGTCAACATACTTCTGCATATCGGCAATTTCCTCGTGAGCCTTGGCAACAGCAGGTTTCCAAACCTTCATAAGCAATTCCTCAGCAGCGTCAACAGTCTTCGCCATTACGTTATCTGTTTGGAAAGCAGCATAATTTTCGAAACCGAAAAGTTTAGCCTTCTTAGCACGAAGAGCGAGAATTTGGTTAATAAGAGCCTTATTGTCGTTCTCATCATTATTGTTAGCAAGGTTAATATATGCCTTAAACATCTTTTCGCGGAGGTCGCGGTTATCAGCATAAGTCAAGAACGGAAGTCTGCTCGGTCCATGCAAAGTGAATACCCACTTGCCTTTAAGTCCCATTGCTTCAGCCTCTTCAGCAGCAACGGCGATACTTGAAGCAGGAAGACCTGACAAATCTTCTTTTTTATCAACAACTAATTTCCATTTATTAGTGTCTTTAACTATATTATTACCGAAAGCAAGGTTAAGAGTAGCCAACTGCTCATTAATTTTCTTCAACTCAGCCTTTTGCTCCGGAGTCAAAAGAGCACCACTTCTAACAAAACTTTTGTAATACTTCTCAAGCAATCTCTTTTGCGGTTTAGTAAGGTTGAATTTAGCCTGATTGTCATAAACTTCCTTAAATCGAGCAAAAAGGCGGTCATTCATCATAATCTCATCACTGTGAGCAGCCATCAACGGGAATATCTCACCGCCAATCTCCTGCATGTGCGGAGTTTGAAGAGTTTCGTAAACTCCATTGAAAGCATACATAACGTTTTCAAGCAACTGACCTGCATTGTCGAATGCAACAACAGTATTGTCGAAATCAGGCAACGCACGGTTATTGATAATCGCCTCAATTTCCTGATTACGCTGAGCAATACCTTCTTTGATTGCTGGCAAATAATCATCCTCTGTAATTTTTTCAAACGGAGGGATGTTGAAAGGAGTGTTATAATCACTCAAAAAAGGATTTTCTGCTACCATAGTTCCAGATAGAGCCAATGCGGATCCAACGCAAAGTGCTTTGATTTTTTGATTGATTTTCATATTGATTATTTATTAGTTAGTTTGTTTTCAAATACAGAAATTACGGGATAATGGTCAGAAGACTCAGTTTTTGCAACAAAAGTGCAGACAGGACGGCATTTGCCCGGATCATAAAATATATGGTCTATACGGAAATAGAACCTGCTGTCGTGATACGTGTTGGAGTAACCCAGACCGGCATCTTTCATCGCATCGCTCATATCCCCTTTTATTGTAAGATATGAATAGGTGTAAGGCGGGTCATTGAAATCCCCACAAATAAAAATATTAGCCTTTGGGTCTGCTATGGAAAGGCTGTCGGCAACCGCCCTGATTCTCTCCGCCTGGTGTGAGCGTTTTTTGGCGGCAACAACCAGTTTGCTCAGCAGCCTTGAGCGCACTCCTCTCAGCGACGAATCTTCAACCTTCTTATCAGTAAGTTTCAAATACAATTCCTTATCTGAATCTGTCAATCCTATCGATTCAAGATGTGTATTTAGAATATAAACCGTTCCTTTAAGGGCTTCTGTTTTAAACACTTCTAAATTAAAATAGCCATCATCTCCTTCTGAAAGGATTAAAGAAACAGGCTTCTTAGAAAGAAAGCCGCATATATTCATATAATTAGAAGCATAATCGTAAGGATAACGAGCCTTCATTCTCGCCAACAAATCTTCATTAATGCCCCTTTGGTTCATTTTAACATAAGTCTGTCCCTCCTGCAAACACACAAAATCAGGATTGTACTCCAATATATCCTCAATGACACCAACTATTCTGTTTTCATCATCCGTTATACTCATGTGTTTGGCATTATAACTCATCAACGTAAAACGGTCAGACGTTTTCACCTCATCATAGTTATTGAAGTGCAAAGGGAAAAAAGTCATTATCTGCGGAACTGTTGCCGCCAATGCCACTAAAGAAAGAAGCAAAAACGCCCTATGGGTAAATATCCAGAAAAGAAAAGTAAAAAGAAGTAAAACAAACATAACAGGATAAGCCATCGAAAAGACCGAGACATAGCCCATTGTATTTGGATTAATATAACCGCTGAACGCCGACAAAATATACATTGCAACCACAATAATATTGATTGCAAGCATAACCTTGACAAGCGCACTCATCTTTCCCTTCTGTTTATTTTTCCCCTTACCTTTCTTTTCATTTCAATCTCTTACTCAAATAGACCAATCGCTCCTTATCGGTCTTAGACAAAGAATTATAACCCGACTGCCTTACCTTTTTTAGCAAATCATCCATTTCACGCTCTATCTCTATCTGGCGCTGCTGGTCCGGCAAATGCAAAATTACGCATTTTTTCTTTTTCTTCAACCATTTATACTTAGCATTCAAAGCCACCATAACACCGGCAAAGATACCGCCAAAATGAGCAAGAAGTCCACCATAATTCCCCTTACCCGCCGTAAGAAGCATAAAAGCGATATAGATAATTGCGATCCACTTAATTTTCACCGCACCAATCAGCCAAAGGCCAAGGTGATAATTCGGTGCTCTCATTGCCGTTGCTATAACAACTGCAAAAACCGCTGCCGAAGAACCAAGCAATCCAGCCGAAGCGAAATCAAACGCATAGCAACCTGCATAATAAAATAACGCACCTGCAAGCCCTCCCAAAATATATGTTACCCAGAAACTGCGTGATGAGAAATAGTCCATAAAGACAATTCCAAACCAATAGAGCCACAACATATTAAAGAGCAAATGGAAGAAGTCATAATGCGTAAACATATAAGTCACCAGCCCCCACGGCTTAAAAAGCAATAAAGAAGCATCTGGCGGCAAAGCAAGCCACGCACTCGGCGTGAAATCAGCCCCCGCAAAAAGCGACAGCAAATGTATCCCGACAAAAACAACAATGTTCAACAAAATAAACCGAACAATTATGCTCTTATCAAGAACAAAATACTTTATTCTATCAATAATATGTCTTGCGGATAACACCTTTCTTCCTCCAATAAAGAATGATTAGCAAACCGAATACCATACCTCCCAAGTGTGCAAAATGCGCAACTCCAGGCATTGCACCGCTTACTCCAAATAAAAGTTCCAAAGCACCGTAACCAATAACCATATACTTAGCCTTGATTGGAATAGGTATAAAGAACAAATATAAAGGAATGTTTGGAAACAGCATACCAAAAGCCAAGAGAACACCAAATACGGCACCTGAAGCACCAACCATCGGTGTATTAATTAGCAGGTTCAACTCACCCAATACAGGGTCAATATAATTCTTTCCTTCTTGAAGAACTGACAATCCTTTTTCAAGAACCTCACTATACGCAACTGGAGGAACAGTAGCAACAAGACCTTGAATCTGGAAATAGCATACCAGTAATTGCAGAGCAGCAGCTCCGATACCGCATGTCAGATAGAAAAGCGCAAACCGCTTTGAACCCATTACCTGCTCCAGCAACTTGCCGAACATGAATAGAGAAAACATATTGAAAAAGACATGGCTTATAGAAGTGCTGTCGTGCATAAACATATATGTTATCAACTGCAAAGGATTGTACGCCTCCGAAAGAGGATAATGCATCCCAAGATAATCAGCCAAATCAACTCCCTTAAAATTATATAAAGCAAAACTGAATATCCAGATAACAACATTAAGGACTATCAGATGCTTCGTAACTGGCGGAAAAGAATTCCAAAAATTATTATTACTCATTATACTTTAAAAATATCAACAAAATTATACAAAATCGCATAGAATTGAAAGTTATCCGCTTTTAAAAGTAAACTGTTTTGCAAAAAGTTATCAATTTTTGTAGTTTTTTTAAGGAAAAAATTGCCAACAAAAACCATTTGAACAAGCGGAAAACACTCTGATATAGACTATAAGCACTATAAATAACACAAAAAAGATGATTTTTAAAAGAAAAATTAGAATTTATCAGAATTTTATTGAAAATTTGTTGTTTATTTGTTTTGAAAAACATACATTTGTCAAATATTACAAAAACCTAAAAAACTAATTATGAATAAAGCAGAATTAATCAGTGCAATCGCTGAAAAGGCTAACCTTACTAAAGCAGATGCAAAAAACGCATTAGACGCAACTCTTGAAGCAATAACAGAAGCTGTTGCTAACAACGATAAAGTTGCCCTTATCGGTTTCGGAACTTTCTCAGTAGTGGAAAAAGGCGAAAGAACAGGTATCAATCCAGCAACTAAGGCTAAGATTGTTATCCCGGCAAAAAAGGTTGTAAAATTCAAAGCAGGTGCAGAACTTGCTGAAAAAGTAAAATAAGAATCTAATTTTACAGCATAAAAAAGGGGTTGTATCAAAATTTTGATGCAACCCCTTTTTAGTGCGCGGATTGAATATCAAAAACGCTATTTACACATAGTACAATATTAGTTATAAACAAATTTCAGCTATTACTATTACTCTATCTCATTCGTTAGCTTTACAGGAACCTCAAACACAGTAAATGGTATTTCCCGATTGGGTTTTGCTGATACCGGCATAATTGTAACAGGCTGTCCATCAATTTGGCAGTCTGTTGCTTTAAAATACTGATACTCATCACTCCACGTGATTTTATACTTAAAGTGCGTTACATCTCCATTTGCCCATGAATCTTAAAAGAATTATCACCATGTCTGCGAAGCGGTCCAAAAGAGATATTGTTGTTACGCGTAGGAGCGAAGTTTATTCGATACAAATAAGAATTATAAGTCATTTTCGTACGGTATTCTTCCGTATAGGCATATTCCTTTTCCTCTCCAGTTTGCCTAACATCATGCAAAATTTTTGAATTTTTCAGGAAATCAGGATATTTGAGGATATCAATATGGTAATACTCGATAGGAGATGTAACTCTAAAAGTAAAAAGATAAGTTGGAGTAGCAAGGCCCTCTGTTTTAGGAGGTTCATTATCAACCTTTATCTCCTCACTTCATGAACTAAACCCCACAATTATAGCAAGGATTAGCATGGATTTTAAAAGTAATTTCATAAGTTAAATTAAAAAGTTACTCATTGCAAATATAGTAATTTAATCTAAACTCCTATTATTTATATATTTTTCTCTAATCCTTGACGTGTCGTAAATATACGGTTCCGGGATAGGCAATTTAAATGGTATGTGCTTATCTATATTTTGTATGTACTCCGAAGCCTTCTCTATGACGTTGAAACCGTCGGCAACAACGAAAAAGTTTCTCTTACTGTCTGTTATAACGTATGAATTGCAGCCTGCCTTCCTCAATCTGTCGCAAAGTGACTTTGCATTAAACTGCTGCTTCATCGCTCCAACAACGACATTATACTTCTTCAAGGGAATATCATTTCCGTAAAATTGCCATGCATAGCCCTTAGATTCCCTGACAGTATCACCGCTAACAACCGTTTTCTTAGGCTTCTGCTTTGCTCAAGAATCTTATTATACGTTGTCGGGTCTATTCCCTCGGAGTCTTTCTCCCTTGCCTTAGCAATGGCTGCCTGATAAGATTTCTGGTAATTCTCTTCTGTTGTCTTGCAACCGATTAGTCCAACTACAAACAACAATAATACTAATTTTTTCATACTGCTAAAATAAAAAGGTGAACCAATGACGATATTCAAAGGTCCACCTATCTGGTTATAAATATCGCCCCTTACGGCTTCTTTTCGTAAGCAGGGATATCAACTAATTTCATACTGAAAATCAAATTTGAGTATGGTTTGATGCTTCCGTTACCAGTAGAGCCATAAGCCTGCTGGTAAGGAATAATTACCTCACAAGAGTCTCCTACCCTCATATCATTCAAGGCAATTGCCATTCCCGAAATGACAGACGAACCAGTACAACGGAAAATGCTGTCGCCATTTTCTGTAAGCAAATAAGAAGAGTCAAACGGTTCATTGTCATAAGTTCTGCCATAATACTTGATATCGCATGTAGAGGTATATAACGGAGACAAATTTCCTATAGTCTTATTCCTATCATTGAAATAGTGAATTAACACATACGCATTAGCATCATATTGTGGAACAACCTTTCTATAATACTGAACGCCGTCAACTTTCTTGTTTACCTGCTCTTGAAGCCATAACTCATTGCCTTCACGCCACTCCTTGTAATATTCCCATCTGTCATTAGCATCGTCTGGGTCAAGTTTACATGACTGAACGAAAGCAAAAGCAACAATCAAGATTAATAAATATGGTAATTTCTTCATTATTCAAGTTTTAGAATTCAACTTTCGGAGCACTGTCCGCACCTTCTACCGCCTTGAATTGAGGTTTAGCCTCAAAACCGAACCAACCAGCATAGATAACTGTAGGGAATTTTTTTATCGACGTGTTATAGTCTTTAACTACCTGAGTATATCTTGTACGTGCAGTAGCAATTCTGTTTTCAGTTCCTTCAAGTTGCACTTGCAAGTCTCTGAAATTCTCGTTAGCCTTCAAATTAGGATAAGCCTCAGTAACAGCCAAAAGAGATTTCAATGCACCAGATAATTCTCCTTGAGCTTGCTGGTACTTTGCAAGGTTCTCCTCTGTTAGGTCCTCAGCGGAAAGACTGATTGAAGTTGCTTTTGCACGTGCAGAAACAACTGCTTCCAATGTCTTAGACTCATGCTCAGCATAACCCTTAACTGTTGAAACGAGATTAGGAATAAGGTCGGCTCTGCGCTGGTATTGTGTTTCCACTTCTGCCCACGCCTGGTCAACGCTTTGCTGCTGCTCAACAAGTGAGTTATAGTTACAAGAACTGAACGAGCCCATGGCTACGATTGCTATAACTGCAAAAAGGATTTTTCTGATTGTCTTCATAAATTATATAAGTTTCTTAAGCAATTCTTTTAGGCTGACCTCTTTTTCCAAGATAGAAGGAAGGTCTGCAATGGCAACACGTTCCTGAGCCATTGTATCACGGTGACGGATTGTCACAGTATTGTCTTCCAATGTCTGGTGGTCAACTGTAATACAGAAAGGTGTACCGATAGCATCCTGACGGCGGTATCTCTTTCCGATAGAGTCTTTTTCGTCGTATGAAACCTTGTAGTCAAACTTCAAAGAGTCGATAATTTCACGAGCCTTGTCTGGAAGACCATCTTTCTTAACAAGAGGCATAACAGCAGCCTTTACTGGAGCAAGTGGAGCCGGCAAGTGCAAAACGACGCGTGTTTCACCGTTTTCCAACTTTTCTTCTTCGTATGATTTAGCAAAGATAGAAAGGAACATACGGTCAACACCGATAGATGTTTCAATAACGTATGGTGTATAAGATTCTTTCAATTCAGGGTCAAAGTATTGAACTTTTTTTCCTGAGAACTTCTCATGGTTGCTCAAGTCAAAGTTAGTTCTTGAGTGAATACCTTCAACTTCCTTGAAACCGAAAGGCATTAGGAATTCGATATCTGTAGCGGCATTTGCATAGTGTGCAAGTTTCTCGTGGTCGTGGTAGCGGTAGTTTTCTGCTCCCAAGCCAAGAGCAAGGTGCCATTTCAAACGTGTCTCTTTCCACTTCGCAAACCATTTAAGTTCTTCACCCGGACGAACGAAGAATTGCATTTCCATCTGTTCAAATTCGCGCATTCGGAAGATGAACTGGCGTGCAACGATTTCATTACGGAATGCCTTACCGATTTGAGCAATACCGAAAGGTATTCTCATACGGCCAGTTTTTTGAACATTTAGGAAGTTAACGAAGATACCCTGTGCTGTTTCAGGACGAAGATATACCTTCATTGAGCCTTCTGCTGTACTGCCCATTTCTGTAGAGAACATAAGGTTGAATTGGCGAACCTCTGTCCAATTCTTGGTACCTGAAATTGGGCAAACAATACCGTAGTCAAGAATAATTTGACGAAGTTCCTCAAGATTCATATCATTCATCGCAACAGCGAAGCGGTTATGCAACTCTTCTCTCTTAGCAACATGCTCAAGAACGCGTGGGTTAGTTTCGCGATAAAGTTTTTCGTCAAAGTTTTCACCGAATTTCTTGGCTGCCTTTGCTACTTCCTTATTGATTTTATCATCAAATTTAGCAATTTCGTCTTCGATAAGAACGTCAGCACGGTAACGTTTCTTTGAATCTCGGTTATCGATTAAAGGGTCGTTGAATGCGTCAACGTGACCAGAAGCCTTCCAAATAGTCGGGTGCATAAATATTGCTGAGTCAATACCAACGATATTCTCGTTCAACTGAGTCATTGCGTCCCACCAATATTTCTTTATATTATTTTTCAACTCAACACCCATTTGTCCGTAATCGTAAACAGCAGACAAACCATCGTAAATCTCACTTGAAGGGAATACAAAACCGTACTCTTTTGCGTGAGCAACTATCTTTTTAAATAAATCTTCTTGTGCCATTTATATGATAATTTTCGTTTTCTATAATATTTAAGGTGCAAAGTAAGTGAAAATTTTCGATTTTATTCTTATTTTTGCATAGCAAAAGTGCCAAATCGTAATTATTTGCTAATTTTATCCGGTTTTAACATCTTCAACCACTAAAACCGGAAAAAACTGACCTGATATGAAAGAAGAAAACGAAATAACAGACGAACTCAATGAAAGCGTAGAAGAAACAGCAAATGCCCATTCGACATACGTTGTTCCAAAAGACAAGAACACCCATTTATCAGGAATGTACCAGACTTGGTTCCTTGACTATGCTTCATACGTTATATTGGAGCGTGCCGTTCCGCATATCGGTGACGGTTTGAAACCTGTTCAAAGAAGAATCCTTCACTCTATGAAAGAACTTGATGACGGAAGATTCAACAAGGTTGCCAATATCGTTGGTAATACCATGCAATATCACCCGCACGGTGACGCTTCTATCGGTGACGCCCTCGTTCAATTAGGTCAGAAAGACTTACTTATTGACTGCCAAGGTAACTGGGGTAACATTCTTACCGGTGACGGCGCTGCTGCTCCTCGTTACATTGAAGCCCGCCTTTCTCGCTTCGCTCTGGAAACGGTTTTCAACGCAAAAACTACAGAATGGACTATGTCGTACGACGGCAGAAAGAAGGAACCGGTAACGTTACCGATAAAGTTTCCTCTACTTCTCGCCCAAGGTGCGGAAGGTATTGCCGTTGGTTTGTCTTCAAAGATTTTATCACATAACTTTAACGAACTAATTGATGCGGCAGTTGCATATCTGAAAGGCGAGGAATTTGCCCTATATCCGGATTTTCCAACAGGAGGCTTTATTGATGTCACAAGATATAATGACGGCGAACGCGGTGGGTCAGTACGCGTACGCTCAAAAATCGATAAAATCGACAACAAAACACTGGAAATAACCGATATCCCTTACGGCAAAACAACTGAAACCCTCATTGACTCAATCATAAAAGCCCAAGAAAAGGGCAAAATAAAGATTCGTAAAGTTGAGGACAATACTGCGGAGTTTGCCGATATCATCGTCCACTTGCTACCTGGAACGTCAAGCGACAAGGCTATTGATGCTCTATATGCATTCACCGACTGCGAAATCAGCATTTCTCCAAACTGCTTTGCGTTATCAACGATAACAAACCGCATTTCCTTAACGTTAGCAACGTTCTACGCCACAGCGTTGACACTACAAAAGACTTCTGCGCCAGGAACTGGAAATTCAAAAAAGCGAATACCTTGAGAGTCTGCTCTTTGCTTCTCTCGAAAAAATCTTCATTGAAGAAAGAATTTATAAGGACAAAGAATATGAGCAAAGTAAGGACGAAGAATCTGCCATCAAGCATATTGACAAGCGACTGACTCCTTTTAAGCCAAACTTTGTCAGGGAAATTACCCACGACGATATTGCACGCTTGCTGGAAGTTAAGGTTAAGAGAATCATTAAGTTCAACAGCGAAAAGGCGGACAATAACATCATGATGCTCAAAGATAAAATCAATGAAATCGACAAGCATCTGGCAAACCTTGTTGGCTACACTATTGATTGGTACGAGCATTTGAAGAGCGAATACGGTCACGAGCATCCGCGACGCACTATCATCCGCAGTTTCGACAATATCGAAGCAGCAACCGTCGCTGAAGCGAACGAGAAACTATACATCAATAGAGAAGACGGATTCATCGGCACAGGACTCAAAAAGGATGAGTTCGTTTGCAACTGTTCTGATATAGATGATATCATCATCTTCTTTAAGGATGGTAAATATAAGGTTGTTAAAGTTTCTGAAAAACTTTATGTCGGCAAAAATATCATCTACATCAATGTTTTCAAACGCAACGACTTACGAACAATCTACAATCTCGTATATCAAGACGGTAAAGGCGGCACAGTTTATATGAAGCGCTTTGCCGTAACCGGTGTTACCCGCGACAAGGAATACGACATGACCCGCGGAAAGAAAGGCTCTAAGATTTGGTGGTTCTCGGCAAACCCTAATGGTGAAGCGGAAACACTGCGCATAACGCTCAAGGAAAAACCGCGTTTGAAAAAGTTGCAATTCGACATTGACTTTGCAGACCTGGCAATAAAGGGCAAGGCTGCAATCGGTAATTTGGTGACCAGAAACGAGGTTCACCGCGTATCTTTGAAGGAAAAAGGCGTTTCTACTCTTGGCGGTCGAGAAGTTTGGTTCGATCCTGACGTGCTTAGATTGAACTACGACGGACGAGGAAACTCGCTTGGCGAATTCTTTGGAGATGATTTGGTGCTTGTCATTCTAAAGGACGGTCAATTCTATACCTCAACATTCGACGCAAGCAACCACTATGAGGACAATATTATGATTATTGAAAAATATAAGAATAATAAGGTTTGGACAGCCGTCCTCAACGATGCAGACCAGGGATATCCTTATATCAAGCGATTTGCTTTTGAACCAACAACAAAGAAATTGAGTTTTATCGGTGAAAATGCCGCTTCTGAACTGCTATTGCTTAGCGACAATAAATACCCACGCTTCCAAGTAACCTTTGGCGGCGCCGACAGCGTTAGAGAACCGCTAATCATTGATGCAGAAGAGTATATCGGTGAAAAAAGTTACAAGGCAAAAGGTAAGAGAGTAACAACATTCGAAGTTGACAACATTAAGGAAATAGAGCCAAGAGAAGTTCCTGAAGAGGAATTAGAAGAGCCTGAAATAATTGAGGAAACCGTTGAAGAAGAGCAAATCAACCAGAATGATGTCCGCGACGAACTAACTGGACAGATGCGACTTTTTGATAACGAGGAACTGAAATGAGGATACAAAAAATCATAGTCACCCTATGCCTTCTGGTATTTTCGTTTGTTGCTAAAGCAGAGCAAGGCGATACTGCCATTATCCGCCCTGCTGGGTCTGCTTTTGTTATGGATTTAGGCAAAGCAAGGAATATTGACACCTACCTTAGCCCAATCCGATACACCGGCTACCACATAGGGATAGGCTACGAGCACATTCGTGCAACCCTCTTCAATCCTTACAAATGGGTAAACCAACTGGAGGTTTCTCTTTCTTATGACCATATAGAGAACCCAGTTAAAAACAATACAATGCATTACCTTCAAGCAGATATCGATTGGCGGATGATGCGACGCTACAAAGATATCTTCACACCTGGTTTTGATATTTTTGTTGGCTCCAATTTCAATTTCGACGGCGGAATAAACTATAATGCCCGTAATTCCAACAATGTTTGCTCTCCTCAGATTAACATTGGTGCCGGAATATCTGCAATGGCTGTTTATAAATTTAAAATAGGAAAACTCCCAGTAACAGCAAGATACCAGCCATCGGTACCTGTAATAGGTGCATACTACCTGCCGGACTATGACCAGTCGTTTTATGAAATATATCTCGGCAACTACAAGGATGCCGTGAATTTCGGATGGTGGGGAAACAGATTTGATATGGATAACCTGATAACCGTTGATTTTCATCTCGGCTCTGCCGCTTTGAGACTTGGTTATAAAAATGAAGCAACCACTATATGGAAAAACAATATCAGCGTCAGAAAATGCATCCATAGTTTTATTTTGGGTATCTCTTGGGAGTCTATTAGGTTTAACCCCAGAAAAGGAATACCTAAAAACGCTAAATACATATCAGCACTTTATTAATAAAGGAACGAATGAAAAAAACACTTGCCATATTAATCACTTACATAACCTTGGTGTTCGCTCTGAACTCCTGCCAGGATATTCCTGAATTTGAAAACAACCCACAAGGTAATTTCGAGGCTCTATGGAAAATTATTGACGAGCATTACTGCTTCCTGGAATATAAGGACGTTGACTGGGCTGAAGTGAAAACAAAGTATCAGGCAAAAATCGGTAAAAGCATGACCTCGGAAGAACTTTTCAGAGTGTGTGCAGACATGCTTAAAGAGTTAAAGGACGGTCATACGAACCTTAGTTCTTCATTTGACGTTTCAAGATACTGGATATGGGAACAATATCCTAAAAACTATGATGAGCGACTTATTGAAGAGCATTACCTTGAATTTGACTATAAGCGAGCAAACGGCATTGACTACCGTATTTTGAAAAACAATTTCGGATATATGCACTACGGCTCGTTTTCTTACAACCTCGGTGAAGGAAACCTTGACAATATACTTGCATATATGGCAATTACCGATGGCCTTATTATTGACATCCGCGACAATGGCGGCGGCATAATTTTAAACGCCGAAAGACTTGCAAGACGCTTTATGGACCGCAAAACGCTCGTTGGATACATATCCCACAAAACAGGTCCTGGTCATAATGAATTTTCTGAAAAATATCCATACTACCTTGAACCGAGCAAGAGCCGCATAAGATACTACAAGCCTGTGGTAATTCTTTGTAACAGGGCTACATACAGCGCAGCAAATAATTTCGCTTCAATAATGAAGTCTTTACCCAACGTTCGCATTGTTGGCGATATAACTGGAGGCGGTTGCGGTATGCCTTTCACTTCTGAATTGCCCAACGGTTGGACTGTCAGATTCAGTGCGTCACCTATATATGACTCAAACGGAAAACTGACTGAATTTGGAGTAGAACCGTCAGAAGGCTGCAAGGTGGATATGACTAAGGCTGACGAAGACGCTGGTAAAGATACTATCCTTGAGCATGCATTTGAAGTGCTAAGATCTATGCTTTAACAATAAATATAAACGACAACGAATATGGCATCAAAACTTTGGGAAAAGAATATATCAGTTGACGGTAGCGTTGAGACTTATACCGTTGGACTTGACCGCGAAATGGACTTATACCTCGCTCCATACGATATTCTCGGCTCATTGGCTCACATCAAAATGTTAGAGTCAATAGGATTGCTGACAGGAGATGAACTAAATACCCTTTCCATAGAACTGAAAAATATCTACAAAAAGGCAATAGCGGGCGAATTTATCATTGAAGATGGAGTTGAAGATGTTCACTCCCAAGTAGAACTTATGCTTACCCGAAAATTGGGCGATATTGGAAAGAAAATACATTCTGGCAGGTCGCGTAATGACCAAGTGCTTGTTGACCTGAAACTATTTATGCGCTCTGAAATTGAGAAGGTTGCAGAATCGGTTGAGCACCTGTTCAAAACGCTTATCACCAAGAGCAACGAGCATAAGGATGACCTTATTCCGGGATATACCCACTTGCAAGTTGCAATGCCTTCTTCTTTCGGACTATGGTTTGGAGCATACGCAGAAAGTCTTGCCGATGACTTGGAAGTTCTAAAAGCAGCCTATAAAATTGTAAACCGAAATCCGCTGGGATCGGCTGCCGGATATGGCTCTTCTTTCCCTCTAAACAGGTCTATGACCACAACCCTACTTGGCTTTGACTCTATGAACTATAACGTCGTCTATGCTCAAATGGGTCGAGGAAAAACAGAAAAAACAGTAGCAAACGCTATTGCCGGGATTGCCTCTACAATTTCGCGACTTGCTTACGATGCCTGCCTTTATAATTCCCAGAATTTCGGCTTTATAAAATTGCCTGACGAATATACTACTGGGTCTTCTATTATGCCTCATAAGAAAAACCCTGATGTTTTTGAATTGACCCGTGCAAAATGCAACAGATTGCAGGCTCTGCCAAACCAAATAACTCTAATTCTCAACAACTTACCATCGGGTTATTTCCGCGATATGCAACTGATTAAGGAAGCGTTTTTACCATCATTTGATGAAATTCGCTCTATTCTCGGAATGGTTGAGAAAATGGTATCTCAAATCATTGTCAAAAAAGATATTGCAAATGATGAACGATATAAGTTTATGTTTTCCGTTGAAGAAGTTAACCGCCTTACACGCGAAGGAATGCCGTTCCGCGACGCTTATAAGAAGGTTGGTTTAGACATTGAGGCTGGCAATTTCGAGCCAGTCAAGGAAATTCATCATACTCACGAAGGCTCTATAGGAAATCTTTGCAATAACGAGATAGTAGAATATTTTGAAAATATCCTATCTGACTTCGGTTTTGAAAGATACCATAAGGCTATTGATTCACTATTAAATAAATAAAAACATTATGATAAATGAAATATATAAAGCAGACAGCGACAGATACGACGGCAGAATGCCATACGCCAAATGCGGAAATTCAGGCATCAAACTACCGCAACTGTCCTTAGGTTTCTGGTGGAATTTCGGAGGTATAAATACTTTCGAAAGTTCAAGAGATAGGATTCTTACCGCTTTCGACAAGGGAATAACCTGCTTTGACCTTGCAAACAATTACGGACCTCCTTTCGGCTCTGCAGAAGAAACTTTCGGACGCGTTTTCACAAAGGATTTGAAACACTACCGCAATGAAATGATTATCACAACAAAAGCGGGTTACAATATGTGGGACGGACCTTACGGGTTCGGCTCTTCTCGAAAAATGCTGATGACAAGCCTTGAGGATTCTTTGAAGCGCATGAACCTTGACTACGTTGATATATTCTACTCTCATCGCTATGACTGCGAAACTCCGTTAGAAGAAACAATGCAGGCGCTGGTCGATATTGTCAGTCAGGGAAAGGCTCTATATGTTGGGCTTTCAAACTACCCTGTTGAAAAACTTGTTGAAGCGGTTGACTTTTTAAATGGCAACGGCGTTAGATGCCTTATATATCAAGGAAAGTACAATATGATTACCCGAGATGTTGAGAAGGATATACTCGGAACATTGAAAGAACGCCAAATTGGTTTCACTGCCTTTTCTCCTGTTGCACAAGGTTTGCTGACTGACAAATATCTGCACTCAATACCGGCAGATTCAAGAATTGCGCAGGGGCATTACCTGAAGAAAGAGAATCTTACTGAAGACCTTATGCAAAAGGTTACGCAACTTAACCAACTTGCTATTGACCGCGGTCAGACTCTTGCACAAATGGCTGTTTCGTGGCTGCTTGCAAATGAAGTTGTTACATCGGTCATTATCGGTCCGAGAACGATGGAACAGATGGAGGACTCTTTAGGTGCGGTTAAAAACACAACTTTCTCTGATGAGGAAATGAATATTATTAATGAAATATTGAAATGAAGTATATAGCTTTATTTTTAGTATTGCTGACAGCCACACTGACAAGTTGCGATAAAGTTGATGACGAGCGTATTCCGCCAATTCCTGTGTACTTGAATTTTAACAACACTGGGCTTTGGAATACGTATGGCGTTTCTGGCTACGGGCATTACCGCTTTTTCAGCAGAGAAAACGGAATCCCCGCAAACTACAGTTACAAAATCAACGATTACACCGGTTTTGGAGGGGTAATGCTTATATATGGTATTGACGGGCCTTTAGCATACGACCGTGCTTGCCCTGTTGAGGCAAAAAAAGATGTTGTGCTTTATATTGACGAAGACAATTTTGAAGCATACTGCAAAAAATGCGGCTCCCGATATAACGTTTGCGAAGCGTTTGGTGCCCCAGTCTGCGGTGAAGCTGTTGACAAAAAATTCGGATTGAGGAGAATTAATGTCTTGTCTTCTGGCGGTGGATATATTATTTCATCAAGATAACAGGTTATTATGAAGAAATTATTGGCAATAATAATATCATTCTGTATGTTTTTCGGTTTTTCTTCCTGCAACGACGAAGAACCAGAAAACATACAAGTTGAACAGACTTTGTTTATGTACTTTCCATGGTCAACAAACCTGACTTTCTCATTAGACAAGAACGTTGCTGATATGCAGGCTGCTTTTGCTGAATATGGAACAGACAAGCAAAGAATTATTGTATTTTTTGCGGAATCTTCAAATACAGCCAAACTATTTGAATTGGTAAAGGCAGGAGATTCATACGAGAAAAACATGCTAAAAACCTATACTTTCGCTAATAGTGAATATACAACGGTAAATGGCTTGTCTAATATTATTGCTGATATGAAATACTTTTCTCCCTCTGAAAAGTACTCCATGCTTATAGGTTGCCATGGTTTAGGTTGGATAGATACCAACAGTTTCCGCTTTAATAATGCATATAACAAATTGAAAATGCATTGGGAAGGAAAGTTATTGACTCGCTATTTCGGTGGACTCACAGATGATTGCATAACGAATTTAACAACTCTGAGGCAAGCAATTGAGAATAACGCTCTTAAATTTGACTACATTTTATTTGACAATTGCTATATGGCAAACGTTGAAGTTGCTTACGAACTGCGCAACACTACTGACTATATTATTGCATCAACATCTGAAATATTGTCTATGGGTCTGCCCTACCAGAAAATCGGACGCTACCTTATGGGCAGTTATGACTTTAAAGCAGTTTGCGACGGCGTATTTGAATACTACACCAACAGCAGCCAACCATACGTAACGCTTTCGCTGATAGACTGCCATGAAATGGATGCTTTGGCTTCGGTTATGCAGCAGATTAATGCTAAACACACTATTAGTGACGTTGGTTTGGCTAATACTCAAATACTTGACGGATATTCTCCTGCTTTATTTTATGATTATGGCAACTATGTTCATAATTTATGCAAGGATAATGATTTGCTGGAAATTTTCGACAATCAAATGAAAAAGACAATCATATATACGGTGTGTACTCCTCAATTATACTCAGAAAGCAAAGGATTGTTTAATGTTAATGTATCTTCAGGAATAACGATATCAGACCCGAGCAAAAATCAATGGGCAACAGGAAAAGAAAAAACATCCTGGTACATAAAAACTCATTAGAACAAAGCTCATAAAGTTCCGGGAAACTGACTTCGAAGAATGCAACTCGAAAAAAACACCCAAAAAATAAAGCGGTGTGGCAAATGAAATTATGCCACACCGCTTTATTAAATTATTTTACTGCATTCTATTCTGCTGGTACAGCGAGTGCGCCACTGCCTAAATCGACAGACATAAACGCTGTATCCATAGATGCTCCATAATATTTGCCACTACCAAGCAACGTTCCGTCTGCCTGTAATGTAAATACCAAATCAACGACCTTTGTTCCATAATTGCCGTCACCAACAGTTACCCCTTTCAGCGTTAATGCCGCTCCGTCAAACGTGTATTCAACGCATCCGCCAAAGACCTGGGTTCCCATTGCAATAACCTTCAAAGTTGCAAAACCCGGCTTTTCTGCTCCTGTTGCATCCTTATCTACTGATAATGTAACTGCTGCCTCTCCTGGCATTCCGTAATAGTCAAATGTCAATGTTCCTGTATATTCTGGTTGCAAAGCCACTTGAGGTGCCAAATCATCGCACACCAACGCATTCTGCACATCAACGGTAACATAAGATTTTGCATTTGAAGGAGAATAGATACGAACTGCATCTCCTTCACCTTCAAGATAGATGCTCTTCATATCATCAGCAACCTTAAATACCAAATTCTTACGTTGACGGTTTCCGTCGGCTGAACCAATATAAACGTTTGTTATTGTTATAGTCTTATTTGCTGCATCATATAGATAAGACTGAACATCCGCAACCTCTTGTGAATATTTGAAGAAAGAATCATCAAACCACTCAACAGAAATGGCAACCTTGCCTGGTGCATCATTGCCCATCAAGTCCTTGTTGAAAGTTACATTCATTCTGTTTTTTGCTCCGGCATTTCCATTAAAGAATCCGTTAACTGCTTCATTCTTATAAACAGTTCCTCCATTCCATTCGTCAGAAACTGCCTCTTTATATGTCTTGGCAACAAGATCAATATTATAGAGGTGGACTTCTCCTGCTATAACTATAGTAACAACTGTTCCTTCAACTGTATATGGATAAGTTGCAGTACCTAATTTTGCTGAACCAAATCCGTCAAGCACAAGGTCTTCACCTCCACCTTCTGCTTTATATGTACCAGCCTCTACACTCTTTGCAATAAATTGAGGTTCGCCTCCCTCTGTGAAAACATACTTCATCTGAACTTCACCATCATAACTTACAAGAGCCTCACAAGTCTTCATAATAGAGGAGCCGCTAACAAAGTTCATTTCTGCATCTTTCACAAGATAACCATAGTTGTCAAGGAAGAACCAACGGTTTGTACCGTCAGCATTTGTTACCTCAAGCATATATTGAGAACCGTATGTGTCACGAACAGCATACGACAATTTAAAATCGCCTTTGGCCGTACAGTACAGACGAGAATTTTCTGGCTTATTCTCCTTTTTATCAATAACTGTTACAAATGCGAAATCTCCTTTGCTAAATTTACCGTTTGCTCCATTCCATGGACCTTCTATATACTTTAGTTCTTCACTATCCGATTGCTGGTATTCAAAACTTCCCAAAGATTTGTTATAAACAAACAAATCTTCAAAGTTGTATTTCATCTCATCAGTTGAAACGACAGTATATGACTCATTATACTTCAAATTTATTGTCATCTCTGGTGATTTACAAACTCTCGTCCTTGTCTTTGCATTGAGTTGATAACCCTTATACTCACCAACAAAAAGCCTCTCCAAGATAAGTTGTCCTCTCTTTGGCTTTTGTTTCAATCGTTATAGGTTCATTTGGCATAAATAAAGTCCAGCATCCTCTACCAAGCAAATTGTCTTCAGGATTTGACCAAAAGACCTGTTTTGTATAGTCGTTGCCAGTATAATTTCCCTTTACAGTATATGTTGCATCATAGCCCAAATCGGCCTTGTAAAGGAAGTGAGGTGTTCCTCCAGCCCTCTCTGCTGTCCAGTCAAGCGGTTTGTCAGGGCTCATTATGTGGTCATTATTAATACAGTCAAGCATTATAATACGGCTATGGCCATCATCTGCTCGCAATATCTCAAGCCAGTTGTTTGTTATTGGAGCATACTTCCACATTGAGAACTCATCCATTTTACAATCAACTTGAGTTCCGTCATATAGTGATACTCGCATAACATCAAATGTTTCATCTGTCGCTGATTTTAGGTAAATAATATTCTCAATATCCTCAACCATAAACGACATAAACGTTCCGTCTGCACGATAACCGTCCATTCGGTCACTTAAAGCATAAACCGATGTAGCAGACACTAATGCTCCGCATAATAAAGCTGGGTATATAAATAACTTTTTCATTACATTACTGTTATTTTATAAGACATACGGTTAACTTTCACAATATATATTCCCTTTTCAAGATTTGGCAACTCCATTCGGTACGATCCTTCTGCTCCTGCGGAAACGAGGCAGCGACCTTGCAAATCATAAAGAGCAACTTTACTTCCCACAGGCAAGTTGCCGAAGGTAATTTCTCCATTGCCAACCACCGGGCGGCTTTCTTCTGCTCCAACCATCTCTGCTCCGCCATTACTTCCATCAAAATGGAATGATTCTATTTGCGCTCTGTTAAACGTAACCTCTTTTGCTCCGTCAGTAAAGATTACCAGTGTTTCAAGGAATGTTGTTTTAAGCGAAGTTGTTAGTGTAATTTGATTTGTTGTACCATCTGTTAAGGTAACAACAACACTTCGATAGCCTGATGCCATCGCCGTACCGGCGAAAAGCAATAAACATGCTAACGCTGCTGATTTTAAGATTTTCATATCGTTTAATTTAAGTTTAAAAACTACTCAAAAAGTGATTATATAATCTCTCCTTTTTGAGATTACAAATCTACACAACAAATAAGTTTTTACAAACTATTTGCAATTTTTTTATTTAAAAAAATTATGTTTTGCCATTTTTAATGTCAGAAAAAGATGTTGTATAACAAAAAATGGGTGGTGTACCATAAATGACACACCACCCATTTTTATTCTGATTTTTATTCCACCGCTGGAGGAGAAACATCGTCATAATCCTCAACAACGGGCTTACCCTTCTGCCTTAATTGGAACTCATAGATTATATTCAGATGAACACTCAACTTATTATCTCTCGGTCCATATCCAGGAATATACCATGGACGAGAATTGGGATTCTCCTTTATATTAAAAGGAACCATATATTTCAAGCCCCAGCCAAGCGAAAAATTCTTTATAATATTAACCTGCAAACCAAGTTGAAATTCACCCCAAAAAGCGTGAGATTTCTGTCCAATAATATTTATTGCATCTTCATTACCCCACAAACCGTCATTAATCTTTATATCTGTAACGTCATACTTAAAAGAAGTCCACCCCAGATGGAATCCAGCATATAACTTATACCTCTCATCCTTAGTCACCATAAAGTTATAGTTCGCTCCAACTTTGGCAAAGAAAGCAGGATTACTTTTATATGTATAGTTACCATCTTCAGGAGTATCCTTTGCTGCTCCAATACCCAATTCAAGAGTCGGGAAATAGCGGTTACGCATATTTAACGAAGCCCAAACACTACCGCCTCCATAATCTTTGCCAAATGCGCGCATCAATGGATCCCAAATATTCAAACCAACTGTAACGTTCTTGAGCAAAGGGTGCATTTGCCGTTTGGCCATACGGATAGAATCTGTCTTTAAAGAATCTTTAGCAAGAGAATCAGCATAATGACGCTCTGCCTTTGCCCTATCTTTTATCTGCTTTAACTCTTCCTTGGAAACTATCTTCAACTCTGTTTCCTGCTCAACCGGCGTTATCTTGCGCTGAGCATGAATAACGGAAGCGGATATGCCGATAATGGCAAAAAGCAAAAAACACGACAATATCTTCTTCATTACTTGCCCTCCTCCTTTACTCTAAAGAATATTTTGATATTCTCAGCATTTGTATTGTCAATACGCTTTGTTGCAAACTGCACCGAATCTATAAGATTGCTGGAAACTTCGTAAGAAACTATGTCAAAAATGTACATTGCACCACAATCCGAAGAATAAAAATAAGGTGTCTTTTCGTAAACAATCGATAAGGTATCAGTCACTCCATATTGAGACAATGCCTTCTGGTCATACCTGAAAACGAAATTTGAAACAGTATCAGAGATATTCAGCGGAAGATACGTCTGAGTTATCGACCTGCCACAGTTAATAAGAGTTGTATCGCCAACCATTCCTATTCCATATACAGAAATGGAATCCACCGAAATAGATTTCTTTGATGATGAGGAATAGAATCCCGCAAGCGGAAGGCTACTGCTATTGCCCTCGCAACCGTCATCATTACAGGAATATACAGATGCAATAATAGATACTGCCGCAACAAGAAAAAGAATATGTCTGACTATTCTACCCATTTAACTATCTCATCAAAATTTTTACGATTCTTCTCCGGGAATGCCGATTTTGTAGGGTAACCTACAGGAATAATAACTATAGGCTCTTCTCCAACACCCAAACCAAGCAACTGCGTGCATTTGGATACATCGAAATTACACACCCAACAAGTGCCGAGACCTGCCGCTGCTGCTGCAAGGCAAATATGCTCAACTGCAATGGCAACGTCGATATTGGTATGGTCCTTGCCGTCTGTACGGTGCCAGCCCTCATTATGATTGCCAACAGCAACTATAAAAGTTCCTACATTCTCCATCCATTCACGGGCATAGCACGCCTTCAATTCGGCTACCTTTTCAGGGGTGTTAACAACATAAAACATCCACGGCTGACGATTACATGCCGACGGCGCCATCTGCGCTGCCTGAAGCAATTCCTCAAGCAGTTCTCTCTCGACCTTGCGGTCTGAAAATGAGCGGCACGAATATCGCTGCGTTGCTACAGACATAAATATATTATTCGGCATAGGGCTAAATCGTTTCTCTGATTTGATACTTGTTTCTCTCTGATGAATTACGGGCAATCAATTCACCGACAAAACCCGTCAAGAAGAACTGAGAACCTAAAATCATCATTGTCAAAGCTATATAAAAATACGGAGTATCAGTTACAAGGCGTGCCGGCTCATGCGAATAGAGAGCAACAAGTTTGATAACTCCAACAACAATGGCTGAGATTAAGCCAAGCATAAACATAATAGTTCCAAGAAAACCGAATATATGCATCGGCTTCGCACCAAACGATGATACAAACCACAGGCTAAGCAAGTCAAGATAACCGTTAACAAAGCGGTTTAGACCGAATTTTGTCTTGCCATACTTTCTTGCTTGATGGTGAACGACCTTTTCTCCAATTTTTGCAAAGCCCGCACTCTTGGCAAGGTACGGGATATAACGGTGCATCTCACCATAAACCTCTATATTCTTGACAACGTCCTTGCGGTATGCCTTCAATCCGCAGTTGAAATCGTGCAAATTCTTAATGCCACTAACCTTACGAGCCGTTGCATTAAAGAGTTTTGTAGGAATTGTCTTTGAAAGCGGGTCATAACGCTTTTGCTTCCAGCCGGAAACAAGGTCATATCCGTCATTCATAATCATATTGTACAATTCCGGTATTTCGTCTGGACTATCTTGCAAATCGGCATCCATAGTAATAACCACTTCACCTTCAGCCCTCTCAAAACCAACATTCAATGCAGGAGACTTACCATAATTCCTGCGGAAACAGATTCCCTTGACACAATCATTTTTCTCCTGGAGTGACTTGATAACATTCCATGACGAATCTGTTGAACCGTCGTTGACAAAAATGATTTCATAAGTATAATTATATGCCTTCATCACGCGGGCAATCCACGCTTCCAACTCTGGCAATGACTCTTCCTCATTATACAAGGGAACAATAACTGATATATCCATATTCCTTTTTATTCGATACGGTTACAAAATTACGCATTTATTTTGAAATACACCGCCGGCTGGCATACTAAATTGTAAAACGGAGTGCATCAATTTATTGATGATACTTTATCTGCCTATATTAATAGCAACAGATTTAACGGCATCTAATTACAATAACACTTATTTGTAGGTATATAGAACGTTATAAATGTATACAAAATACTAATAAAAGGGTATTTTGCAGTCATTTAAAAGTCTATACTTTTGCATACCTAAAATAAACAATTTATATGTAACGAGAACAAGATGAAAACAAGATTTTTTGTACTCATAGTTTTATGTTTCCTCTGTTTATCTTCATTCGCTCAAGGTATAAAAGGAACAGTAAAGAATAGCAGAGATGGACAACCTTTGAGTGGCGTTTCAGTACAGATAAAGGGGACCTCTATTGGAATTTCGACAGATATAAATGGGAATTATGAAATTTTTCCTGCTAATAGAGACGGAATAGATTCTCTGATTTTTAGTTGTCTCGGCATGAAAACAGTAGAAAAAAGAATAAACATTCCCAAAACAGGCATAGTACGTTTTGATGTTATTATGGATGAAGACAACCTGATGTTAGGAACAGTAGAGATTGTTGGTATTGGTGAGAGAAAAGCAATTCTTGATGTAAAACAGCAAGGCGTCCCCGTTTCCGTTATTGATGGAAAAACGCTTGCCGGTCGCGGAACTTCGATATCAGAAGTTATAAATCATCAAACTGGAGTGAAAATACGCCAAACTGGAGGAGTGGGTAGCCAGACAAAAATCAATGTTCGAGGTCTTGAGGGAAACCGTGTCCAAATCTATATGGACGGCTATCCATTAAATACTCCAGATGGGAATTTTTCAATCAATGATATTCCTTTACAATTCATCGATCGCATAGAAATATATAAAGGAATTGTACCTCCTGAATTTGGAGGAGACGGCTTGGGAAGTGCCATTAATGTCGTAACCATTGATACTGATAAAGATTTTTATGATGTGGCATATAAAATTCAAAGTTATGGAATACATGAAGGAAATGCAACTATTCGCCACTTCTTACCTAAAATTAATACAGCCATGACTCTTTATGTCGGAGGGGCATTGGCTCAAAATGATTACACGATAAAGTCTCCTTATGTTGACGGCTTGAAAATCAAGAGAGATCATGACGCATTAAAAATGATTGATTACGCGGTAAGTTTCAATTTCATGAATGGATATTTCGATGAGGCCAAAGTTGAGATTTTAGGATATGCAAACCGTAAGGAAATGCAGGGAATTGAAACGAATATACGTCATACATTTAATAAAGGATTTACTACAGGGGGAAATATACACATGGAAAAGACATCGTTTCTTACCAAACGGCTTAATTTAAAATTTAATTTTGAATACTTATATATAAATTCCTGTTTAAATGACACATCCTCTTTTGTTTATGATTTTCACGGAAATAAACGTCCAAACAGTTATAAAGGAGAAAAAGGAAGTGTTCCAAATTTATCTGATGACAACACACACGACATTCGTTACAATCTGAATTTAAAATATCAACTTATACCCAAAACGATGTTCATAAATCTAAATAACGATTTTCGTTTTGTCTCTTTAGAAGCAAATGATACGGCTGCACAGAATTTTTTGAAAAAGCCTGTAAGCGGATTGACTTCCAATATTACGGGAGTTATTTCTTCCTTATCTTTGGAAAACAAATGGCTTAATGAAAAACTAACATCTGTAATTACTGGAAGACATTACTATTTTGGAATGGCTGGTAAAACTATTGATTTGACTTATGCTTCAGAAAGCAAACCAGTATATACTGACCGCTCGGGAAACTATTTTGGATACAGTCTTGCTTTAAAGTACAACTTACCAAAAGACTGGTATTTAAAAGCAGCAATGGAACACAATTACAGACTACCAAGATATGAAGAAGTATTAGGAGATCGAATTACGACAATGACAAGTCCATTACTTGAGCCAGAAGTCGCTGACAATTATAATTTGGGTATATTTTATGACCAATATTATAAAAATGAATCCAGAATACAATTTGAAGCAAATTCATACATTATAAAAGTAAAAAACATGATGTATCTACTTGCTCAAGCAGGATTTTTCAAATACCAAAATTTAGGTAAAGCTCTGCTATATGGTGCAGATGCAGAAATTAAATGGGATATTAATCGAAATTGGTTTGTTTCTCTAAATGGAACGTGGCAGAAATCTATTGATTATTCTAAATTTATCTTCGGAACAAATACTCCAAGCCAAACATATAAAAAGCAACTGCCACATATACCTATTCTTTATTTCAACTGGATGGTTGATTACAGAAAGGACAACCTTTTTGGAGGGAAGGGACAATATACACGAATATATTATGAAGGTGGCTACACAGATAAATATTATTATGGGTATGAACTTAGCAAAAATCAAGACTATAAAATACCCTCTTCACATATACATACTCTTGGATTTGAGTATGGAATATTAAATCGTAAAATTATTTTTGGTGCAGAATGTCATAATGTCCTTAATTCTGAAGAAATGACAAATTTCAACTACCCTTTGGCTGGACGTACTTTTTCTGCCAAAATACGTTTTACATCTCTTGATTGGTAATGTTTAATTAAATATATAAAAGACATGAGAAAAAGCATTTTATTAATCTTGCCCGCATTATTTGGATGTTCGATTCTATTCACATCTTGCAGCGAAGAACAAAATGGAGAAGGCCTTGAAAACAAAGGCAAAGCAGAAGTTGTTTTAGCAGTAGATATGGCTCCTACTGCCTCAATGGGATATATTGTTCCTGTCCAGAACACTTCTGTTGAAAATGTAAGTTTTAAAGACGCACATGAAGTCAGGAGTTCCCCTTACCTTTCTTCATACAAAGACTGGGTATTTTCAGTTGGAGGTGCTTCTGACGGTAATATTTATAAGTTTATACGCAATAGTGATGGCTCTTTAAGCAAAGTTGGAGAGTTACAGGTAGATCGCACAGCTCCTATGGCAGCCCACATGCTTGTTGTTAGTGATACTAAAGCATACGCATCTGCTCCTATTGAAAATAAAATCGTAATATTCAACCCAACAACAATGGAACGAACAGGCGAGATTGATTTAGCCGATACCAAATGGGGTGTAGATGGAAGCAGCACTCCTAACCCATTAGGGCTATTTCTACGAGATGATATTCTATATATTGGATTGGGAGAATTTGACAATATGCCTGTATGCAAAAAGGGTGCACACATGCTATTAATTGATTCCAAGACCGACAAACCGATAAAGAAAATCGAAGATTATCGTTTGACATCAGCATCTGTTATCGGGGTTGGCGGTATGTTTGTTGATGAAAACAATGATTTATACGTTCCTTGCTGGGGTTCATACGGCTATGTACCTGGCCATCACAGCGGGCTGCTTCGTATTAAAAATGGAGAAACTGAATTTGACAAAAACTATTGCTTTAATTTAACTGACAGAACCTGGCAAAATGTTGAAGGCGGCAAATTGCAATATGTGCTGTCTTACCATTATGCAGGAAATGGAGAATTGTATTTCTTTGGATACTGCCCTGCTTTTATCGGTGCTGCTGGACCTGATTATATTAAAGATAAAACTAATTATAGTTTTAAATCAAATATCTACAAATGCACTGGAGAAGTTTTGAATTTACCAAGAACAAACGGATACAGTTGTGCTATAACGCATAAAGAAAACCAAGTCTATTTCGGATTGGTAACAGAAACCAATGGTGCTGGCCTCTTTGTTTATGATAGAGGAAGCGGCAAATGCTCTTCTAAACCAACTATGGCTGTGCAGGGTACTATAATGGATATCAAATTATTAAAGTAAATTATACTATATCTTATTTATAGCAAACTATATTCTGACCCTTTGCAGTCAAAAGCACTCAGATTGTAAAGGGTTTTTCTATGCAAATATACCATTTTCCTATTATGGAAATCTTTCTTAATCGCTATAAAAGGAACATAAAAGGCTCTTTAGGGTATTTTCAAAATGCCTTTTTACAATAACAAATCTTATAAAGAAACCTTATGCATCGTTCCCGCAACGTTAACTATATAAATACCACATCCTAAATGAATCCTTTTTTCTTTTCCGCTATATAGACATTGACCTTTAAGATTATAAACCTCTACTCTTTCTTCTTGTGCACCGCTAATTTCTATATCACCATCATGAGTTTTCACCCTTATGTGACCTGCATCATTCCACTCAACACTACCAAAATTGTCCTCATATATACTTATAAATAGTTTCCAATATATGTTATCCTTGTAAGTTTCCAAACAACCGGATGGCACAATCAGATCCGCCGTAAAAGAGTCAAAAGTATATAAATAAATCTCAGGAGGAACAACATTTAAAGAATAGATTGTTTTTAAATAAGAACAACCTTTAAAAGCCCTGGTGCCTATTTAAGTTACTGAATTGCCTATCGTTACACTAACCAATCCTGCACAGTAAGCAAAAGCATTATTCCCAATTGATTCGAGAGATTCTGGAAGAACAACACTTGCCAACTTTTCGCAATATGAAAACGCTCCGTCCTCTATAGCATTAACAGTATTAGGAATTTCTATTTTTTTCAACTCATGACAACCTGAAAAAGCATAACTTTCTAAATGAGTTAGAGTATTGCTCAAAACAACACTTTTCAAATTATAACAATTCATGAATGCATGCGACTCTATACGAGTAACAGAATCTCCAATAATTACACTTGTCAAATATGAATACGCAAATGCAAGAGTATCTATAGAAGTAACGGAATATGTTTTTGATTGGTGTCTTACTGCAGAAGGCACAACAATGTCTCCAGAATATAGCTTTGATGATTTTACAACTTCTACAGTTTCTTCCGTTGTAATATCGTACGCAATTCCTCCAGAATAGAAATCAGCAGCAACGGCACTAATACTTACCATTAGCAAAAATAAAATGCAAAGTGTTCGTTTCATATTTTTGGATATTTTAATGTTCAAGAACTTTTTCTGCAAATAATTTATGTAGCACAAATAAGGCTCTTCGTTGTGAACAAACATATATTTTTATTCACAGCACATAATAATATTTATTTACGTGCTAACTTTACAATGATAATTATTTTGTATAAATATCAACAACTTAAAGCAAATAATTTTCATAAGCACGATTATACATTATCCTTAAGTTTGTATGTTTAGATAAGATAAACTGCACCTTGGGATAAAAAATCAAGTAAACTTGTTTTTTCTTCTCTCGGTTTGTGTTATCTTTGGATACGCCCAATATAGGATGCGGTTCGGCAAAAAAAACTAAAAACTGCGTTTTTGCTTTTTTCTGCACACACCTTTCGCATATCTTTCGCTATGCGCAAGGTAGGCTTCACCTCAACAAAACAAAAAACACAAGCATTTTTTGTTTTGTATTCGGTTTGCACTATCTTTGTACCAATATGGATACAAACAGCAAATTGCAAATAGAAGAAGGCATTATCAGAATGCTCAAGACGGTCTATGACCCGGAAATACCTGTGGACGTTTACGAACTCGGACTGGTTTATAAAATCGACGTTGACGATAACGGTCACGTGGCTATCGATATGACTCTTACCGCTCCTAACTGCCCCGCTGCAGACTTTATCTTTGAAGACGTTCGCATGAAGGTCGAAAGTGTTGAAGGTGTTACAAGTGTTGACATCAACCTCGTATTCGAACCGGAATGGAACCAGGAGATGATGTCGGAAGAGGCTAAACTTGAACTCGGTTTTCTTTAACCTATGCAGAACCGGACAAAGACATACTTTCTATCAGACTTCCACCTTGGTGCGAGTTACATAAGCGACAAGCACGGACAGGAACGCAGAATTATCCGCTTTCTCGACTCAATCAAAGAGGATGCTAAGGAAATTTACCTTCTTGGCGACATCCTTGACTATTGGTTTGAATACAGGTACGTTGTTCCGCGTGGCTTTGTGCGCTTCTTTGGCAAGATTGCAGAGCTTACCGACGCAGGTATAAAGGTGCACTGGTTCATCGGCAACCACGATATATGGATTTTCGACTATCTGCCGAATGAATTGGGTGTTGACATTACCGACGGTTCTTTAATAAAGGTTATCGATGGGAAGAAATTCTATCTTGCCCACGGCGACGGAGTGGGAAACCACCCTAAATCATTTAAAATGCTTAGGGCTCTATTCCGAAACAAATTCTGCCAGAAAATATACTCTGGCATACACCCGCGCTGGACAATTCCTTTTGCCCTAAACTGGTCGCACAGCAGCAGAAAGAGCGACACCAGTACAGGCTACGGAGATAATGAGATTTTAGAAACATTTGCAAAGAACTATCCGAGCGAGGAAAAGATAGACTACTTCGTGTTCGGACACAGACACGTTGCAATTGATAAAAAAGTCAGTGAAATTTCTCGAATGATTATCCTCGGCGACTGGATTTCTGAATTTACTTACGCAGTTTTCGACGGTCATGACATTTCTTTAAAAATATTTTCAGAAAAAGATTTTTTTGACAAAAGTTCAGTTAAATCCACAAATTAAAGGTTTTTTAACTTTTAGTGATTTTTTCACAAATTATTGTATATCTCTATATTTCAATCAATTAAATACTTTATTGCAATTATTAACTAAAAAACTATGTTACAAAACATATTTTTTTGCTTGCAATATCTGAAATAAAGGGTGACCTTTGTCGCACAAACCTAAAACAATCTTTTTTACCTTAATAATTTATACCTATTGGAAACCTATAGAGGAAGGGACTTTGGGAAAAAGTTCCTTTTTTGTTTTTATAACGCTCGCGAATCGGCCCTAAAGAGCCTTACTTCCATTCAAATTCGGCAAGAACCACGCAATTCCTCCAATCAAGGGAAGAATAGTACTAACACGAAAAACAAACTCAATGCCGGTATAATCAGCCATCCAACCGAACAAGGCCGAACCGAGTCCTCCTATTCCAAACATCAATCCAAAGAATATGCCGGCAATCATACCGACTTTATCTGGCATCAAATCAGTTGCATATACAAGAATTGCAGAAAAGGCAGAGGCAATTATAAATCCTGCCAGAATGGAGAGAACTATTGTCAACCACAAATCAACATAAGGTAAGAGTAGTGTGAATGGAGCAGCCCCAAAAATTGACCACAAAATAACATACTTCCTGCCATATTTGTCGCCCAGGATGCCTCCAACTACGGTTCCTACTGCCAAGGCTCCCAAAAAGGCAAAAAGATAGAACTGGGAATGCTGAATGCTGACCGAGAACTTCTCAATAAGGAAGAATGTAAAATAATTGGTCATACAAGCAATATAGAAATACTTTGAAAATATCAGTATAACCAATATTGCAAGCGATTTTCTTACTACTGATTTTGGCAACAAAACGGATTTGGAGACACTCTGCACTCGTCGGGCAAGTCCTTCTCTAATACGCACACTATACCATCTCCCCACTCTATACAGAACCAATATGGCAAGCAACGCCAAAATAGAGAACCAACCGATAGCTGACTGCCCGAAAGGCAGAACAACCAACGCTGCAACAAGCGGACCAAATGCACTACCGCCATTGCCTCCTACCTGAAATATTGACTGGGCAAAGCTCTTTCTTCCTCCCGACGCCATCTGTGCCACACGAGAAGCCTCTGGATGAAATACCGATGAACCGCAACCAATAATCGCAACAGAAAATAATACGAACAAGAAACTATTGGCTATAGAAAGCAAACAAAGACCTATAAGTGTAGAAACCATTCCACACGCAAGTGAATAAGGTCTCGGATGCTTATCTGCATACCAGCCAACAACAGGCTGTAGCAACGATGAGGTCAACTGAAAGACAAGCGTTATAATTCCTATCTGAACAAAAGAAAGATTATACTCATCCTTTAATATGGGATAAATGGCAGGCACTACAGACTGAATCATATCGTTCAGCAAATGTGCAAAGCCCATAGAGAAAAGGACAAAATAAAATGTTTTGCCTGCTGACTGTGATTTTTCCATAAAAACAGCACTAATTACTCTTGCATTGCAATATCAAAGATTTCTTCTGCTTTGCTGACAATAGTACTGGCATTTGCTTCCTGCAATTCTGCAATACTGCGAAAACCCCACGTTACCCCTACGGAATCAACGCAAGCACGACGTGCCGTCTCCATATCAACTCCCGAATCTCCCACATAAAGAGTATCCTGCTTTCTAACGCCGGCAACCGACAATATTTCAAAAACAACCGACGGATCTGGCTTTACTGGAACGCCATCTTTCTGACCACAAATAGCAACAAATTCAATTTTTGGGAAAAAAAATGATGTACTAACTTGACTGTTGCAGCCTCATATTTATTTGATGCAACTGCAACCATCAAGCCTTCTTCTTTCAAATTATCAAGCAATGAAACCATTCCTTCATAAGGAACTGTGTAATCTGTATTATGCACATCATAATATTCTGTAAAATCCTTTCTCAAGTTAAGAACAGTTTTCTCAGACCTGCTTTCAACTGGAAGTGCCCGCTCAATCAACTTATTAACACCATTACCAACAAACATTGGATATGCTTCCAAAGAGTGTTGCGGATAGCCGTGCTTTCCGAGTGCATAATTGGTTGCCGCACCAAGGTCTTTTATCGAATTAATCAATGTTCCATCAAGGTCAAAAATAACCAATTTTTTCATAACAATCAATAATTAGAATGGATAACCTATAGAAAAATGGACTGCAAAATCACGCTTGAAATCAGGATGAATAAGCGGTACCCTCTCCTGCCCTTTTGCGGGATTAAACGCCTTCATACCGCAATCAAGTCGCAAAAGAAAATAGTTAAAGTTCATACGCAAACCAAGTCCGTAAGCAGCCGCTATCTGCTTGTAAAACTCATTTAATTTAAACTCACCACCCGGCTGGTTTTCATAATATCTAATTGTCCAAACGTTACCGGCATCTATAAATGCAGCCAACTCAAATACCCAAAACAATTTTGCACGATATTCAACATTCATATCCAAACGAATATCACCACACTGCTCCATAAACGAAGAAACAGAGTTATTTGCATTATAAGAGCCCGGACCGAGAGTACGAACCGACCAACCGCGAACGCTATTTGCACCACCAGCATAGAACCGCTTTTCAAATGGCAATATGGTTGTATTGCCGTATGGAATGGCAACTCCTGCTCCAATATGGAAAACCAGTGAATTACGGCGGTCAAACGAGTGATTTAACGAATAATCGGCATTCAACTTAACATATTGCGAATACTGAATGCCAAAAATCTTATATGCCTGGGCATTTGGATCTTTTTTCTGCTTGGACAAACGAGATATACCAAAAAGAAGGTTTCCTGCCGTCTCAATACCAGCCCTGAATGTGTAGATATTCGGCTGATAGACAAAGTTACCAATACCTGTTGTGTTCTGCTTGTTGGTATAGTAGAATGAGTAACCAGTACGCATAATAAAGTGATCCTCATAAGAGTACCTCAACAATGGATTATCAGGGGCAATCTCATCGAGGAAGGAATCTGTTTTCTTCGGGAGATAGACATAATTAATATCAAGCAAGTCAAAGACATGGTTAATCATACTGCCTCGCTCTGTCCACTTGTACTTCCAGCCTGCACCAGCAATAACACGGGTATATTCCGGTCGCTCCTGATAAGTAAACGACGTTCCGAATTCGGTATTTGCCCTGATTTTCTGACGGAAAGACTTCTTCAGAAATGGGAATATAAACTTCGGAAAATTAATATTAACCTCTCCAGAATATTCCGCATACCTGTTGTTAATCAGACCCGACATATCGCCGGAAATACTTTCATAATTAATCCCGAACTTCGCCGACAAAGTTTCAGAACCTCTGGCAATATTCCTATGCTGATATGTTGTTGCAATACCGAATCCCAAATCGCCCTCTGAATTTGTACCTTCAAGCGATACGGATACCGTTTGCGACTTGCCTTTTGTCAATAAAATAAATGCATCAAGCATCAACCTGCCGTCCTCTCTGCCAACCGTCTCAAAAGAGATATTGATATATTTCAATATGCCAAGACGGCCAAACGACTGATATGTGCGGTCAACATCAGTGGAATTATATTTCTCCCCGACCTTGATAAAGCAGTTATCGTCAATTATGTTTGCGCGGAGATACTTCTCTTCGCCATAGATAATGTTAACGCCCTTATACTCCTCTGACGGCAAAAGCCTGTAATTCGACAACTGCTTCTCCGTTGACGGGTCAAAATCGGTGATAACGTAAACCTTGCGAATATAGAAAGGCTCATGGACCTCATAACCTTCTATTCGATTTTGATATGGCGGTTTAACTTTTAACACAAGGTCAACAGCCTTGCTGTTTTCTGTCGTATCAGCAGTATAGGTAATGTAATCCTTACTAAATCCGAAATAACCATTATAACGGAGACGGTCGGCTATTCCAACTCGCTCTTGCTCCATAACGTTGCGGTCAAAAAGAGCCTTCTCCTTCAAAAGCAACTTTGTTGAATCCTGGAAAATAAGGCTACGGATAGTATCATCAGGTATTTCATACTCAAGGCTATTAATATAATGCGGTTCGCCAGCCTTTATCCTATAATCGACTTGCATTTTCTTACCTTTGGAAACAGTATCTGCTTCAACGGTAGCATCCATATAACCCTTGTTTATCAGAGCAAGCCTCAACTGCGACTTTGACGCCTCTGTAAGCGACGGGTCATAGATAACTGGAGGCTGACCCAACTTACGCACCCACTTGTTATACCATTTCGTACTGTCTTTACCAGACCAGTTATAGATAGCCAACTGGAACTTTACCCCACCGAGAATTTCATGGTTGGGAGTTTGACGAAGATAGTTTTTCAACTCCTTTTTATTGAAAGAGTTGTCATCAACTTCTATACGAACCTTATTAAGCAGATATTTACCATCAGGAACGTGTTTCGTGGCATTACAAGAAGATACGACAAGTAGGGCAACAATCGCCATTGCCTGCAAAAAAACCCACTGTAATCTACGACGCATCTCCTTTACAAACCGTTTTAGACTGCGAAGATACGATTTTTATGCGTAACTAAAGGCATCACCGCAGTTAAAAACTAAGAAATTGCACCAAATATACCCACCCAAAAAACAAAAAGCCGCGTTGATTATATTCAACACGACCCTTGGTTTATCCTAAAAAGCATCCTATTTGCACGGAATTTTGTCGATACGGCGTTGGTGGCGACCGCCCTCAAACTCTGTTGAAAGAAAAGTCTTTACCATTTCCAAAGCCTGCTCGTTAGTAACAAAGCGACCCGGCATTGAAAGAACGTTGGCATCGTTATGCTTTCTCGCCAACTCTGCAATTTCTGGAATCCAGCAAAGAGCAGCACGAATACCCTGATGCTTGTTCAATGTGATATTGATGCCCTCACCACTGCCACAGATAGCAATACCCGGATAGCACTCGCCTGACTCTACGGCATTGGCACAAAGGTGTGCAAAATCAGGATAGTCACAACTATCTGTTGAATAAGTGCCAAAATCCTTGTACTCAATTTCTTGAGACTTCAAATACTCTATAACAGCCTGTTTTGTCTCAAACCCAGCGTGGTCTGAACATAAAGCAACAGGCAAACCCTCTTTTAATATTGTCATAACAAATAAATTTTCTACGGGAACAGCGCTTACCGCATCCTCTACAAAATTAATATTTCTGCCCCACACAAAAAAACATTCCACAAAAAAAGTTATGGAAACAATTGCAACATTGTTTTATGAGACAGGGTTGCTCGGTATTGTCAAATTTAAAACTAAATTCGCATTTGCATCTGCTCTATCCTTGCACTATCTTTTGATAAGACAAGCTGCGGTTCGCAATACCTTCGCTCAAAAGCAAACTTTTGGCTTGCCATTACACTCTTCTTTCACTATCTTTGGATAAGATAGGATGCGGTTCGGCTTTGTCAAATTGAAAACTGCGTTTTCTCTTGCCACAGCACTCACCTTTCACTATCTTTGCAATATTAAATATATGAAACTATGAAATTTATCTCATGGAATGTTAACGGGCTGCGCGCCTGCAATGATAAGGGCTTCAGCGATATCTTCAAAAATCTTGACGCTGATTTTTTCTGCCTGCAGGAAACGAAAATGCAAGCAGGCCAACTGGACCTTGCTTTTGATGGTTATGAATCTTACTGGAATTACGCCGAAAAAAAGGGCTATTCGGGTACGGCTATCTTTACTAAGCATAAGCCAATCTCCGTTACTTACGGCATCAATAAGGAAGAGCATGACAAGGAGGGCAGAGTAATCACTCTCGAAATGGAGAAATTTTACCTTGTCACCGTTTACACCCCTAACTCTCAAGACGGTCTGAAACGCCTTGAATACCGTATGGAATGGGAAGAGGAGTTCAGAAAATACCTTCTTGAACTTGACAAAAAGAAACCAGTTATCGTTTGCGGAGACTTGAATGTTGCCCATAAGGAAATTGACCTAAAAAACCCTAAGACAAACCGCAAAAATGCGGGCTTTACCGATGAGGAAAGGGAGAAATTCTCTATTCTTCTTGATAGTGGTTTTACAGATACTTTCAGATATTTTTACCCTGACAAAACTGAAATTTACTCTTGGTGGTCGTACCGTTTCCAGGCTCGCGCTAAGAACGCAGGCTGGAGAATAGACTATTTCCTCGCCTCCTCAAGAATCAACGACCTACTCGAGAGTGCAACTATCCATACTGAGATTTTCGGGTCAGACCACTGCCCGGTTGAAGTACAAATAAATTTCTAAATCATGTTTGAAGACAGAATAGAAAAAGCCGTAGAGAATTTCAAAAAAAGGTTATAACTGCTCGCAGTCGGTTGTAGCGGCTTTTGCCGACCTGTACGGCATAGATGAGCAACTTGCCGTTCGCATGGCAGCATCTTTCGGAGGCGGTATCGGCAGAATGCGTCAAACTTGCGGTGCTGCGTGCGGAATGTTTTTGCTTGCAGGGCTGGAGACTGGAGCAACCGATCCGGCAGACCGTGAAGGAAAAGGTTTTAACTACGCAACGGTACAGGAATTAGGAAAAAAAATTTGAGGAAATAAACGGTTCTATGATTTGTGCGGAACTGCTCGGGCTGAAGCCAAAAGCAGCAACACCGCCAACCCCTGAAGCAAGAACAGCGGAATATTACAAAAAGCGCCCTTGCTCTAAAATGGTAGAAACAGCCGCAACAATCTTCGCTGAATTCCTGACAGAACGTCGAAAATCAGAATAAAAGCACTTAAATGATTTATAATAAATAGAGGTTCGCCTAAAAAATTAAGCATATATTTTTTAAGTGAACCTCTATCTTAAAATTTATTTTATCTTCATCTCTTTCTCTTTAACCACAGATAATATCCTGTCACTGGAAGAGACGCTCCAATCAAAGCCGCTACAAAATGTAGGATACGGGTAACCATTCCTCCCCAACTCCCAATATGCAGCGAATAAACAAATCCCTTTTCCCCTGGAAACGATAACCCAAAGACTGAATAGAAAGTCTCCCGAAACCATTCAAACGACCAAGTTAAACCTGTAACAGACATTAACAATAGGAATATCACTGCATACATTCCACCTGCAATATGCAAACTTTGCATAAAGCGATGGCTTCCTTTTCTGACATATAGTCTTAGACTTTTCTTTAATGCTTTTCTTTTTCTGGGCCACCATATAATGACTCCTGTAACCAAAGTTACCACAAACATCAATGTACTCACTCCAACTATGACTCTTCCCCAAAAGATTCCACCATTTTCAGGCTTCGAATCAAGAAGCCACCTATGCAATCTAAAGGCATACTTAAAAAATGCAATCCTCTCATATCGCCCCTTAATCTCTCCTGTATAAGGGTCAACAAACAGGGAAGCCTTTCTCGGTTTGGACAACTTCATCTCCACAGTCGATTCAGGATTCGTTCCAGGAATAACTCGGATAATCTTCACCCCTTCTGGAAGGTCTTGTTGAACCATATCCTTCAAAACAGATTCATCAAGAGGTTTTTCGCCAACTTTATCAACAGAGTAACGGTCTGGATAAACAAGCCTGTCAACCTCTGGTTCAAAAACTAATATGGCTCCTGTCAGACATATAACAGTGATTATTATTCCAAAAGGCAAAGCCATCCATAAGTGAACTTTAAAAAACAACCGCTTCATACAAACGAACATTATTAGTTATCCTCTAAAACATCCAACTTTCCTACTGTGCTTACAGATTCCGCAGTAATAGATAGTCCCTTAGTGGCTACTCCAGTTTCTGGATTAATCTTATATAAAGAAGGATTACCATTTAGAATACTGACTGGCATATAAATAAATCCGTTTTCACAATATGGGATATTTCCAAAAGAACTAATTTGAGACTCCTCTGGCAAACCTGTAACAACAGTCAATTGTTTGCTTTCGCCTTTAAAGACAGCCAACTCTGTTGTATATTCGCCTTTTGAGTTAAGTCCTTGAGTATATAACTGCAACAGGAAATAATCATCTTTAATATGCCAACATTTATACATTGGATTCTTGTTGCCCAATTCTTCCAAATTAACATAGTAACTGTCATCAAAACTTGTTGACCCAGCCTTTATACGCATAACTCCCGACGGCAATTTTCCTTCAACTCTCTTCAGGTCTTCTGAAGAAGTTGTCAGTCTCCCATAACCTGGCGAAAAGACATAGACATCACCATTATCTGCGCTCCATATTGTTTGGTAATATTGCGATTTCATACGACCACTGGCAAAACCCATTTTGTCGGTGGATGCAATAATTGGTGCGTTGCTAAAATTATCTCCACTATAAATAGCAACATACGCACAATCAGGATATTGCGTTGAAGGAATTTCACCAGCCACATAGGATCCGCTGCCACTACCTCCTGAAGCCTTAGCAATAAGTTCTGTATCAGTTATTTTATCAGAAAAGGCCTTAACACCATATCGGCTCATTCCCATAGGAATGACAGACGTGTAGAGTTTACCATTTGCCTCAACAAAGCCTGAAAAGGTAACATATTCTCCATTGCCAAGAAAATCCTCACAAATATAAGCCTTACTTGTTGTCAATCCTGTGTTTGCATTCAGGTAATTTACAAGCAAACCTTTTGCGGCATCTCCGTCAGCGTCTTTTGTTGAAGTGTCGCCTGCAGACACAGTAATAACGTTCTCACCCCAAAGGCCATAGGTTGTAATGCGATTTACTGAATACTGCAAATATTCCTCCATTTTTTTACTTGAATTGAGGATATACGAAGAGCCTGTTCCCTGACCGCCCTTATTATATACCAACCGGAAAAGATATTTATTTCCATAAAAACCCAATAGGTTCCACTTTCTGTTTCCAATCCTTTTCCAACAACAGATATTTCACCCTCGTCAAGTGACGGAGTTGTAACCAAATAGTTAACTCCATCAACTGTTGCTGCTACTACATAAGATTGTTGACCGACTCCTGCATCTGTACCACCTTGACTTGTAACTTCTTCATCTACACAAGAAGTTGCAACACAAGAAGTCAATGCTAATCCTAAATAAAAGATTTTACTATTCATAACTTATCTATTGATTTATAATATTTTAATTTCCTAAATAGAATCTGAATTTTGCATAAAAAGCCCTACCTGCTTTCTGTAAGCTAAAATTGTCATATAGTGCTTCATTGGTAAAATTCTTACACTCTAACGACAAATTATACTTACCATTATCAAGGCTGTACGTAAGTCCCAAATTATGAGAAAACTGAGTTGGCACCATCTTTTTGCTTGACGAATCACCTATATTCTCCCAATAAAGCGGAAACTTATACTGATAATAACTGTCATACGACAATATTAATTTATTTCCTTTACCAAACAAATCTTTCCATGATAGTGAAACATCATAATTTGCAAACTGATATGGCTGATTTGGCAATCGCGTTCCATAAGTCAGGCTTTCCTGCGTTGAACCTCCTGCTAAGAACTTCTCATCGTCAAACATATTGATACGGCTGAATGTTCCACCCAAACTTAACCAATGAGAAAAACCATAACGTCCTGATATATTAAAACCTTTTGTTTCTACCTTACCATGATTTTCATAAGAACCATAATACGTACTGCCATGCTTGCTAATACCTCGCTTTATATAATCACGAGTATAACGGTATATCAATCCGCCTTCTACATATACAATATGTTTACCAAACCGCTTACTGTAACTGATATTTAAATTAATGTTATCACTTTTCTCAGGATTCAATTCCACCTTTCCTGCTTCAAGGTCTTCATCTCCAAACAATCAGAATTTTGAGAAACAGGTCCTGCACTTCTCTGGAAATAATGCTTCCCAAATACTGATATATTCCACTTTGATGAAGGCAGCAACCTATACGAAATACCAGTTACTGACTTCCATGTTTTCTTTGGTATGGTAAAATCAGAAAATGATACATTGGAATTTACATTGGATCGGCTATCCCTTGAAAAAAACGTTTGAACATGACTGACACTGAAACTATGCTTCCTACTTAATCTGTATTTTGCATAAACAGAAGCATTCCAGTTCTTATTTCTCAATTCACTATCTTGATAAGCCTGTTCTCCAGCAATTCCAGTAAACTTTCTATCACCATACCAATTATACTTATATGATAAAGTATCTATATTTTGAGTCAGATTATAATTATAGTTTGCTGTAAAATTCATATCAAGTTTTTTCCCAAGAAGATTTCTCTTAACATATTCCAATGACGGCATAACGGAATAACCCTTTCTATGCTTACCTCCAAAAACAACTTCCTGACGCACTCCTGTCTGTATTTCTTTATACATATTAGAATAAACGACACCAAACATAAGCCTGTCAGCAAACTTCTTTCCAACAATTCCGACCTTTCCAACAACGGCTTCATTATGATACATATCATTGAATCTTTTTACACGCTCTATCTTTCTGGAATCAGTAACTTCACTTCCATCTTCATTAAACTTTGTCACATAAGTATTAATGTAGTAATCATTATCCGAATAATTCTGAAAAGCATTTACTTCAAACGACAAGCCACTCTTAAACGTGTTTCCAAAATTAACATACGATTTGTGCGTATTAAATGATCCATAGGAATAAGAAGCATCTAAGAACCAACGCCTCCGATTCTTATTTGTTACTATATTGACAACTCCACCCAACGCATCTGTCCCAAACTCAACAGGAACAACGCCTTTATAAACCTCTATTCGTTCAGCAAAATTAACTGGAATATTATTCACACTAAAGGAACTGCCAACTCCTTCCTGCGGAACTCCGTCTATAAAGACCTTTATATGCTTTCCGCTAAATCCGTCAAGCATCATCTGTGTCTCCGAACCAACGCCTCCAGTTTCTCTTATCTTCATTCCAGGTAATTTAGTCAATAAATCACTTAGATTCTTTGTAGAATTCTCTACTTCCTTCGTTTCTACTGCAACCACATTAAAGGGAGACTTCTTAATTCTACTAATTTCACTGGAAACGACTTCTACTTCCCCTAATTCATGATATTTCGACTGTAAAAAAATATTTCTCTTCAATCTTTTGCCATTTTCTAAACAAACTTCAACTTCATACGGTTCATAGCCAGCTGCATAGACAACCAGCGTAAACTTGCCTTCTGGTGCATGAAGATGATACAAACCTTGCTCATTGGTCATACAAGAATATTCCGTACCTTTGAGATAAACTGCTGCATACTCAATCAATTCTTCATTATCAGATATAACCCGTCCTGAAACTATACTTCTGGCTTCTGCAAAACTTATAAAAGGTGATATTATTAAACCTAAAACAACAAATAAATACTTTCGTAAATTCATCTTTCACTTTAATTAATATTCATAAATGCGATTGCAAAGGTAATAGGTGACAAAAACAGTTACAATCGCAAATTTTGAGTATTTTAAAAGAGAAACAAACAGTATAAAATACCTATATTTAAGATAAGCAGAGTGACAAAATATGGTACAAAGGTAACTCGCTAAGAATTATAAAATTAGAATTAGAGCCGAAATCAGCGACGCAGATTGCCAATTATCACGCACCGCTTAAAATAAAAACCAACAATCACACGGAAGGTGCGTCAGAATGGGTAAGATGCAAGATGATGAGACTAAGGACGAAGGGAGTGTACGGCCGTACTCGACCGAGGACGAAGCCAAAATCAGCGACGCAGATTGCCAATTATCACGCACCGCTTAAAATAAAAAAACCGGCTCGCTGAGTCGGCAAAACTATTTAATAACTATGAGAATTTCGTTTTAAAATCGGATAGAATTCCGATTTGATTCTGTGCATTTCCGAACTATCGCTCGGAAGAGAGTTTCTTGCCATCAAGACCGGCAACATAACCAGATCGGCGTATTCCCAAAGATACATTGGGATGATAGCAATGTGAAGGCATACCTTTTACTCTCAATGCGGTTGCTTCAAATCTGTTCATAAAACAATTCCTTTCTTTTTAAATCGCACTCTTGCGATTTGATTCAAACCTAAAAACCTAAAACCTTTTTTAATTTATACCTTTTATGGTAAACCTATGTTCTAAAACAATCTTTTCTTATTTTTTACACTGCAAAGGTAATGCCAATTTTTTGTCCATACAAGTTTTTTGTGTTAAAAATATGTTATAAAACATATTTTTGTAACATCATTTGTCGTAATAGCACCTAACCTCTCCTATCGGAAGTTTTCCTTTTAGCATTAGAGGAATCTTGCCTGCGTCAACAGAAATCCACGTATCCATATCGTCAGACGACTTCTTTTTGTCTTCCTGCGTAAAGGAGAATTTTATGTGATGTGTATTATATATCGTTTTATCATCTCGCAACTCTATTTCCTCAACGCCAACATACTTTACCGTTAAAATCTCCTTGCGATGCCCGGAAAAGACCACTACCGAACGCTTGTCGCCAGGCTTCATCTTACTATAATCCAACTGTCGAATATAATAAAAAATGCTCAGCATATCAAAAGCATGACCTTCAGCCTCAAAACTGCCATTCCAAACCGGTCTGCCCTTACGCGCATGCCTGCAATCTGCCGTCACCTTATTTCCATTATAGGTATAAGAAACAATGTCATGAACAATCCCCTTTCCCTCGTGTGCATCTTTCCTATATATTATAGGCCGCAAATCCTTATTATAAAATGAGCATGACAAAGTGTCACGAACCTTAAACATTTTGTCAACCCACGAACGAGAGCGGCACGCCAAGCGGGCATGAGCCTTGTCGCCATCATTTTTTAGAGTAAGAGTTGCCGAACCGGCATGCTTCCAAATCAAGCCCCAATGGTAAATAATCTTATAATTAAGACTCTCATTCTTGAATGCCACCGACTGCGACATCACCGACGGCAAAATCAACAAGAGAAATAATATAGTTATTAAAATCTTTCGCATAATCTAAAATTTATAACACATAGACTAACTCCGTGACAAATGGTTTAATCTCTTGAAAAATCACCTTATTATTATTACTTTTGCAATATAAACAAAAAAACTAAACCTATGAAAAAAATTTTAGCATCATTACTTATTGGCGTGTCAACCCTTGCAGCAAATGCAAAGGCTGATGTTTCACGAATTGACCCTCCTATGTGGTGGACTGGTATGAATAACACAAGTCTGCAACTTATGGTTAGCGGTACTGATATCCGCGATGCAGTGCCGGAAATTAACTACGACGGCGTTACAATCGACTCGGTTGCCCGTCTCGACAGTCCGAACTACCAATTAATTTACCTGAATATTGCAGAAGGAACAAAACCTGGCTCTTTCGACATCACTTTCAAAGACGGTAAGAAAAGTATTAAGAAAAAATACGAACTTCTTTCCCGCGACAAGGCTGGAAAGGATTATAACGGATTCACATCTGAAGACGCTCTTTACCTTATTATGCCTGACCGTTTTGCCGACGGTAACGAGCAGAACAACACCTGCAAGGAATTGAAGTTCAACCCAAATATTGACAGAAATGACCCTAACGCACGCCACGGTGGCGACATAGCCGGCATTAAGGCTAAGATTCCATATCTAAAGGAACTCGGAGTTACTGCAATCTGGCTTACTCCTGTTCTTGAAAACGATATGCCTGGCGGCTCATACCACGGTTACGCAACAACTGACTATTACCGCGTTGACCCTCGATTCGGCTCTAACGAGGAATATAAGGAACTCATTGCAGAATGCCATAAGGCTGGTATAAAAGTCGTTATGGACATGATTTTCAACCACTGCGGAATCACTCACCCTTGGCTTGCCGATACTCCAAGCAAGGACTGGCTGAACTCTCCTGTCGATGTTAAGCAACTTGGCGAAAGTATGCTCGGTAAGCAACCTCAACCAAAGAACTACAACAACACAAACTTCAAACTAACGCCAAATCACGACCCTTATACAAGCAACTACGATTATGACAAGACCGTAAACGGCTGGTTCGTGCCTGCTATGCCTGACCTCAACCAACGCAATACCCACCTGATGACATATCTTATCCAAAACTCTATCTGGTGGATTGAATACGCAAAAATAAACGGTATCAGAATGGACACTTACCCATACGCCGATATGGCTGGCATGGCGAAATGGAATGTTGCCGTTGACAAGGAATACCCTAACTTCAATATTGTTGGCGAAAGTTGGTTTGAAGATGTTGCAAGCATTGCTTTTATGCAAAAGGACAACAAAATCAACCCTATCAATACTGAATTGAAAACAGTTATGGACTTCCCTGTAATGATTTCAAGCAGAAAGACCTTCAACGACCAGACAATAGACTGGAAAGACGGTTTGCACAACCTGTACAACCGCTTGTCTCTCGACTTCTTGTTCGCACACCCGAACAATATTCTAATGTTCTACGACAACCACGACTCTGACAGATTCCTTTTGGAAATGCCTAAGACTCTTGACAACTGGAAGCAGGCTCAAACCTTCCTTTTGACAGCAAGAGGCATTCCTCAAATCTACTACGGAACAGAAATTCTAATGAACGGCTCAAAAGAGAAATCTGACGGTTTTGTGCGTCTTGACATGCCGGGCGGATTCCCTGGTGACAAGGATAACGAATTTGCTGCTGAAGGAAGAACAGATATGCAGAACGACGCATTCAATTTTATCAGCAAAATCCTCAACTGGAGAAAGGGCAACAAGGCTATTTCTGAAGGAACAACAAAGCACTTCTATCCGTCAAACCGCCTTTACGTTTACGAGCGTAAAAGCGCTGACAGAAGGGTTATTGTTATCATGAACGGAACTGATAACGAACTGACTGATATCGACATGAGCAGATACGCCGAAATTTTCAAACCTGGCGATACGTTCAAAGATATCGTTACAGATAAAACAATAACTATAACAGAAAAAATGACTTTTCCAAAACGAGCAACTCTCATTCTGGAATAGTCGAAATCTAAATTGAATTTATGGACATAGTTTGCAATATTGACAATCAATACGTTAAGTACTGCACGGTTATGCTTACCTCCCTCTTTGAAAACAACAAGGGGGAGGATATCCATATCCACATCCTTACCGACAACCTGTCTGACGAGTCTAAGAAAATCCTTAATGATGCAGCAGAAAGTTACGGCCAGAAACTGTCGGTTTACTACATCGACCCTAAACAGATAGAAAACTACGCCGTCAAGCCGGGATACATCTCTATAGCAACGTATTTCCGATGCTTTATCTCCTCACTTCTACCAGAAACAATCAAGAAAGCAATATACCTTGACTGCGACCTTATAGTTGCAAAATCAATAAAGGACTTTTGGAATATCGACATCAGCAACTATGCGGTAGGTGCTGTGGAAGATATGTGGAGCGGCAGAGGGCATACCCAGAGACTTGGCTACCATGACGGAGATTCTTACTTCAACGCAGGCGTACTTATCGTTAACCTTGACTATTGGCGCAAAAACGGAATCGAGAAGCAACTTGCAGACTACATTGTCAAAAATGCGGAAATCCTCACTTATAATGACCAGGACGCACTTAACGGTGTTCTTCACGATAAGAAAATCTTCATTCCTTACCGTTGGAATATGCAGGCTGGTTTCCTTAGAAAGCACCTCAAACTGAGAAAGGAATCTATCCCCGCTCTTAAAAAGGAAATTCGGGTAAATATCAACTTGAAGAAAACGGAAAAACTTTGCAAGGAACTTAAACCGGTATCGCTGAATTTCTTCAGCAGCGGTCTGTTGCGACGCATCAACTCAATCCACTGCATTCCTATTGCCAAATACCTTGCCCCACGCCGTAAAACCGCGCCAGGACTGGGTTGCAACATGGGTTATTTCCGCGAAGATGCAATTAAGATTAACGGCTACGACGAATTCTACGAAGGTTGGGGAGGTGAAGACTATGACTTTGCCGTTAGATTGATGAAACTCGGCATTAGAAAAAAATCGCTAAAATTCGCAGGCATCGTTTTCCACCTATGGCATAATGACCTATATATGGACAACCGCGACAAAAACTTCAACTATCTACATGAGATAGAGAAACTCGACACATTCAAGTGCAAATCCGGCATTGACCAATATTTGTAAATGATGGAGAAAGGATATATCCACATATATACAGGCAACGGAAAAGGAAAAACAACGGCAGCTTTCGGGCTCGCCGTAAGGGCAGCCTGCTCCGGGAAAAAAGTTTTTATCGGGCAGTTCGTCAAGTCGATGAAGTATAACGAAACAAAAATCGAGAAACTCTTTGACGGAAGCAACGGTTTTGGAAAGATTGAAATACACCAATACGGCAGCGGTTGCTTTATAGACCGCAACCCTGCCGAACTTGATGTAAAACTCGCCGAAGAAGGGCTTTCCGCATGCGCAAAAGAACTTACAAGCGGAAAGTGGGATGTCGTTATCCTTGATGAACTGACAATAGCCCTTTACTTCAATCTACTGCAGCGCGAGGCAGTTGAAACAGCCATAAATAGCAAAACGGAAAACACGGAAGTCGCAATCACAGGCAGATATGCTCCAAATTGGTTAATTGAAAAGGCAGACCTTGTTACCGATATGCAGGAAGTAAAGCACTACTACACCCAAGGCGTCCTATCCCGTGACGGAATAGACAGGTAACTGCACCCCGAGAAAACCGAACAATTCTCGCAATCGTCCGCCTCCTATTCATATTATATCTTACTCCTACTGAGTGCAAATTCATGGGTGTTACCGACCTGGGGTGCTGCCCCAGGCTGATGAACCTATGTGCCTCCTGCCCGCAAAAGCCAAAATCAAACTATTTCGCGCAAATCTAAGAGGTGTTGCAGACAAGAAGTTCTTCCTTTTCCGTATTGCCAAATTATATGGTTATCCCCATTAAAAATCTACTGTGCCAAAAAAATCTCTCAAAAATATAACGCATACTTTGTTGACATACTGCTACTTACAAATAATTCTCACTTATAATTGCGTCTAATAACAACAAATGGTTGCTTTATCTCAAAATCATTTATAACTTTGTAAATGGAAAACTAAAATTAGGGAAATTTTAAATAAACTAAATTATGAAATATAAAAAAACATTATTTAACGTTAAGGATATGTATCTTCTTTCATGCACATCCTCAGGCAAGCAACAATCGCATAATAATTTGTCAAACCATAAGCGACGCGTTATAGAGCAAAACAACGTACACCTTTTGGAAGGAATGGAATTTAGCGAAACCAATGAGTTCCCAATTCTTAAAGCATATAATGGAAATGTTAATTTAGAGTTTCACCCGTTTACCAACCATCGGAAGTTGGATGGCACTGGGCAAGCTATCCATTTTTTCACCCATGATTACAAATTTGCGACTGCATGTGATAAGCATCTTGAAACGACAACCTATAAGCTATCTAAGTTTGACTGTTTATTCTCTCCTGACTATTCCCTTTTTGTGGATGTACCGTCTCAAATTAACAAACATAATGTATATTTGTCACGATTTGCAGGTGCACACTGGCAAAACTGCGGCTTTAATGTAATTCCAACAGCCAGCTGGGGAAATGCTGATTCCTTTGAATACTGCTTTGAAGGATTGCCTCAAAACAGCGTTATTGGTGTATGCGGGACAGGCATACTATGGAATAAAGCCGCTTCCTTACTATGGCAATATGCAATGAGGACACTGGAGGAAAAACTATCTCCCACACTTATAATTGTTTATGGTATGGGAGTGGATATTCCTGGTTTCAACACCCCTATTATTAATATAAAAGATCAAATTTCAAAATTCCACAGATAATGAAACATATAGATAAAGAAATAATAGAAAATACTCTTTGGCCTGAAGATGAAACACTCTTCGAAAAAATAGGAAATAACTACATTAGCGAAAATGAACGCATTTTCTTTGAAACCATATACAAAAAAATGCAAACAGAGCTTGCCCCATGCTCTGAACTGCTTTTATCTGAAGCTGCTAATCCAGAACAAATATATTTTCTGCGCACTCAATATGATGAATTCATAGTGGGACAAGGGAAATGGGACAACAGAAAAGAAGAAATACACACTATGAATCTTTCAGAAGCTCTAAACATCAACATGAAAAAAAGTAATTTTCTACCCATAGAAATATCTTTTTGGGAATGGTTAAGAGCGATTGATTACAATGGTTTAGAATACAATCACAATTACGCATACTTATAGCCCATGGGTGATCAAAAATCAGCAATAAACGGTCGGAACGATTTTTATTCCTATCTCTATACGACTCTCTCTCCAAGAGTGACAATAAACGGTGTAACAGGAAAAATGATTGCAGATAAGAGTGGTATTGACTCTGAGCATCCACACCTGCCAGCCTACGCAAACACTTGCGATATTTATTTCTACCCCGATAAAGATAAAGTTGCGGTACAAGCAAAATTATATGGCTCTGACAAAAAAATGCTTCAAGATTTCGATTGGAATCATACTCATAAAAACAAAGACAAGTATGGTAACATTACTGAAATTTTTCCGAAAGGTGTAGTTCACGTGCAAGAATACTCTGTAACAAAAAGGAAAGATAATAAGACTGGTAAATGGAAAGACCATTTTAAACGAAAATCAAATAGAGCCAGACTAATGACTTCTGAAGAGATTAAAAAATATGGTCCCATCCTTTTAAAATTTAATCCAACTCTAAAATTCAGACCATAGAAAGAAGTCAGTAAAATCCTATAATTAATAATCAAAATCATTATCTCCAAACGGAAACGAGGTGCATCGCTTGTTGCGACGCACCTCGTTTTTATTATGCTAAACGCCTAACTGCTTATTTAACAATCAACTTAGCAGTCTTTACGCCATTGTCATTTTTAACTGTAACAAAGTAGATGCCTGCTGTCATACCTTCTGTTGTAAACGAAGTCGGACCGTCAACATTAGCAGTCAACACCTTCTGCCCATTCAAAGAATATACATCAACAACAGCATTACCCTCAACATCAACGCTGAACGCTTCACCTGCATTTACAGGGTTCGGGAAAACATTTGCATTATCAGGAGCAATGATACTGCTTGAAATGCCACCATAAAGCGGATAGATTGCTTCAAATGACGGAACCTCGATTGCAAATTCCTGTCCTTTTTTAGATGCTCCCATATCAAATCGCAAAGCATTGATTGTGATTGGATATACTGCTACATTTGAAACGTCGCACCAGTCAATCTTCAACTCGTATGATGACTCTGCATTTACTGGGACTGGCGAACTTGTAAATTCCCATGCTCCGATACGCTCTCCAAGTGCATTTTCTGCAGACATAGAAATTCTTTTGATAGTTGCATCTCCTGGATTAACCTTTATGCGGACACTTTCAGGAAGTCCCCATATTGTCATAGGTTGATTAATAGAAATATTAGCACCACGAGAAGCTCCGTTACCAGTATATGTCAACTTGAAGCCCTTTTCAAACTCAGTCATTTTAATGCCAGTACCACCAGTCTGCTTGATAGCAACTTCTGACGGGAATGACGGATAGATAACCGGCATATTGCCAGCAACCGGATTCTCCACTGTAACATTTACAGCACCTGTGAAATTTTCAGAAGCACCAACAACCTTTGTTGAACCATTCTGCAAACCTGTAATGCAACCACGGTCAACACGGCAAACTTCTGGATTCTCTACCTGCCAAGTTATAGAATTAGGGTCAACCTTATCAACTGTAATTCCTATAATTGACTGCATTTCAATAGGCACTGTATGCAAATTGTCAATCAAGTATTTATCGTAAACCAAAGAAAGAGGTGCAATACTTGTTGTTACTTTTCGTTTAACTGTTATACCTTTATATGTTGCAGTAATATAACCTTCAGCAACTTTATCAGTTGCAATGAACACATTATCTTCGGTTATTGTACCGATTTGCGGATCACAAGTCAACTTAACCTCAGCAAGATCCTTATTTTTCAAAACACCATATTTATTGAATGCTCTGATAATCGGGCGGAACTGAACAGAAATTGGAATAACGTAAGGACGCTCCATAAATTCAAGAATCGCAATCTCATCATCAACAGGAGCCTTAGAATAGATAAGCATACCATTACCAACAGCACGCTCCCTACCGTCACTCGGACTATTCTTAATATCCTTATTAGCAACCATACAAGTAGAACCGCCACCGTCAAGGTTAACGCCCTCGTATGCACCGAGGAACTTCAAGCAACTGCCGATTGTATAAATGCTTGCTCCTTGTGAAATATTCGGCTGACGACCGTCAATGACAACAAAGAACAATTTTTTCTTGTCTTTAGAAACGCCGATTGCTGTACGAGGATGCTGCGCTTCCTGATCACCAACAGGTTCTCCGTCGAGCAAAACAAACTCATTACTTCCACCAATCTGCTCCCTGAAGTTTTTCAAGAAACCAGGTTGCTTGCGCATATCTGTCTTGAGGAAAACAGTAACATTATCTCCGGCCTTCAATGTCTTGAGATAATCAGAAGCCGGTCCAACGCCATAGAGAACAGCAGAATTTTCCGGAATAGGAGAAACGCCCGGGTTATCAAATACAGACTCAACAACGCACTCTATATTTTCATTCGCAGAAAAGAAAAGGCTTCCGCTCTTAGGGCGAATAATCGCTTTTGTGCCGCCAGAAGTCTTATGAGTATATTTACCGTAACTGTTTGTATAAAGAATCATCAGGTCACCTTTCGTATCCTCCCATTCAAGGCGCTGAGTATTTACTGTATGGATTCTATGAGATGTTTCGCCACAAGTCAGCGTGCCACGGAAATCAACAACGTCAATATACCCGAGACGGTCTTCGGAAAGGATGAAAGAAGCGCGACCGGTAGGGTTAGCGACGCACTCATTCTGGCGGAACTGTCCGCTTCGAGGAATACCGATTTCAATTGGGTCAACATACTGCCAAAAGTCACCGTTTGTAGCACCAATCATATCATGACCAGGGCGGTCATTATCGGAATACATCTGCGATGTTGTTCGCGTTGCAACAGCACTATCTCCAGCAAGGCAAGTTTCGATATCAACGTACGGGTTTGTCATGTCAACCTCCATAACATGCAAGGTTAGCGGACGCTCCGGCAAGTTATAGAACGCATAAGTGGTACCCGGTCCAATATTATGCTTGTAAACGATAGTATCAACACCATAATCAACACCCTTAATGTTTATGGTATTCTTCGCAGTGAAAGTACTTGATACCGATAAAATACCAAGCAGAAGTAGTAATTTAAACGTTTTCATTATTATTGGTTTTAATAGTTGTAAACTGATTCAAAATTATAAATAATATCGCTTTATATAGAGAGTTTAAAACTCTTTAACAGTAATTTTACAGACAAAAAATCGCATAATTAGCAACTATTAGTATTTCTTAGTTCCTCTCTATTTTACTTCAAGGGTACAAAATTAATGCAGACAAAGAGATAATAATGACAATCTTCTTTCGTCTGCATTTCAATTATAGAAGTTTCTTTAATTCTTCAATATCGGGTAGTGCATTACGCAAACGTTCGGGCATGTCTTTTGTTGCCCTATAAGTTGCAACACCCATGGGCTTATCATAGTCTCGGATAGCAAACTCTACAAACGATTGATTCATATCACGACATAATAGGATGCCAATTGCAGGGTTTTCGTGCGCCTTCCTTACATAAGTGTCTAGAGCCGACAGATATGTACTCAATTGCCCCAAGTATGAAGAACAGAATTTCCCTGATTTTAGTTCGACAGCGACAAGTGAGTTAAGTTCTCTATTGAAGAAAAGCAAATCAACAAACATCTCCTCTCCCGAAACTTCCAATCTATATTGGTTGCCTACGAAAATAAAATCCTGTCCGAAAGTCAGGATAAACCTTTTGATGTTATCCACAATGGACTTTTCGAGCACTCGCTCGTTCAAATCCTCATCTTGAGTATCAAGTTCTTCGACATTGATAAAATCCAACAAGTATTCATCCTTAAATGCATTTACAGCCTTTAATACTTGCTTTGTACTTGGCATTGTGGTAGTAAAATTATTGGGAAGAGTTCCTCGTTGATGGTATAACTCCGCTTTTAGATAATCCCTTAAAGTGTACTTATTCCAAAAGCGTGTTGCTGATTCGTGTATATAAAACAAACGAGCATCTAACGACTTAGCCTTTGTTATAATTTCAATATGATGACTAAAACCGATAGCAATAAAATCAGACCAATTAAATTCGCCAGCCAATGGCTGACGAATTTCCATAAGCAACATTTGTTCGTCAAGTTCAGAATCGCCAACCGCAGTGAGTGATTTATTTTTGTCAGCCGTCGGCTGGCGATTTATAACGGGCGACCATTCTTCGTAGAATGAACGCATATTCTTAATATTCGTTACCGAAAATCCACGAAGTCCAGGCAACTCTTTTTGCAGTTGCTGGCTTATGGCTTATATTGCACCTTTGCCCCAAAAGCCCTCACGAGAGTTTTTAGAAACATAGCAACCTATGCCATAATACAATGATAGTTGCTCTTTATTGGCAGAAGATGCTGCACGATACTGACTACGCAATATCGCTTGCTTAATAATCCTTACCGCTTCGGAGTATTTATGTAAATCGCTTATATTCTTATTATTTTCCAACAAAGGTAAAAAGAAATGCAAATGAAGTGCGGTTATATTGTTTTTCTTCACCTAACCGATTTGAATTTAGTGCGTTATGGTTCAGTTCAAAACGCACTAAAATCCACTTTTATGCTCCGAGAATAGTAATTTTTAGACAAAATAGACGGACTACAATGGAATTAACCATCATAATCCGTCAAATTACCAATACTGTTTATCTTGTTCTTCTTACTGAGCGGACGGCTCCTGAATTTGACTTTTTTGCCTACTGAAGATTTCTTAGCCTTAGATTTCTTCTTTTTAGACTTCTGCTCCTTCTTTGCCTTGTCTTCAGAGCGCTTTGAAGAGCGTTTGTTTCTAACAGTCTTCTTTGCCGGCTCTTCTTCTCTTCAACAACGGCTTCTGTATCTGCATCTCCGTCACGTTCCTTTATAACGATATCATCCGATTTGCCTTCAGCCCTCAAGCGCGCCTCTTCCTCGGCTGCTGCCTTGGCTTCCATCTCCTCACGCGTAGGCACCCACAATCCCTTGTCGAATTTCTTCAAGCGGTTCTCAATGCTGTCCTGAGCCTGCTTATAATCGTCTGGATCAGGGAACATCTGCATCAATGAGCGGTTACGCAAGTTACGTGTCTTATAGATTTCACCCTTGTACATTCCCAACTGGAAGAAGTCATCGAAAGTATATTTGGGAAGATTATTATCATCATCAACGAAAATGCTTTGCTGAGTCAAATAAGGTCTCAACTCTGAAAGTTTTATCCAAAACATCGGATACTTGATTGGCTCACCGCCGAAATCATCAGAGCGGTGAAGCACCGGACAAATTGCCTCAACCTTAGTCTCGGTCTTATTTACATTACTGTTGAAGACCCAGCGCTCAATGATGTAATAACTCAACACCTCGTTGGAAGGCACATCGCTTTCTTCTACAATATATTTCGGATTCTTCTCAGTACTACCCTTCGCAGGCTTATGGAGAATCTGGAAGCGGTCAAGCGTTTCACCAACCTTTACCTTGTATTTATCAGAAAAGACCTCCCTACCGTCAAGATATTCATAAGCAGAAACCTTACCACTTGTCAATAGTTTCATGATAATGCGGAACAGGCTTTCCTGATTTTCTGTCGGCTCTTCAGGATAGTATAAAGTCATGTTCTCAATCTTATTCAAATCGAGTTGACGATACACAACTTTCATCCACATCAGGTTGGCATCCGATTCGGGAGTTTCTTCATAGAACTCCTTCATGCGGAAAGTAACGCCCGGTGTATTATCCTCAGACTTCTCTTTCTTATCTTTTTTTCTAACAACCTGCGAAAAAGCCGGGACTGCCACCCCAACAATCAGCAAAGCCGCCAAGATACTTTTTATATTTTTCATATATTGTGGTATGTTTTTACTTTGTCAATTAGTTTATAATAACCTCCATCGGAGCCAAGTCTCTGGTAATACCATCAGGACCGATAGCCTTCACACGAGAGATAAAGAATCTCTTTCCGCGAGACAATCGCTGGAAACTCTGCTTCTGTCGGCTTGAGAATTTAGCGCCATCTGAATTTTCAGGGATTGCATTACCCATAGAGTCAAAAACGACAGTCTGGAATGACAAAACCTTATACTGAACATTCAACAAGTCGTCATCGATAGCAGCCTCAATGTCCGACGTTGCAAGCAATAGAGTTTTAGAGAATGGTTTGGAGCCCTTATACCTCAAGTCATTGCCCTTACTGTCTTTATATGCGATATATGGCATTGGGTCTGGCAACTTGCGGACACGGAACTGCGTTGTTGCAACAGTCTGAGACCTGCCGTCCATAGTGGCATTGACAGTAATAACGCACTCGTCGCCAACTTTAGCAGGACGGGCAATCCAAGAATCGCCAGATCGTGTCAGCGAACCATTGGTCATCTGCGCGTTAATGGCATTTTGAGGAACTCCAGGCACTGATATGCTTATTGGGTTCTCAATACCAGCATAAAGAACGTTCATCATCGTTGCTGATACCGTTGCCATTGGCTCAATAACCGTATAATCAGAATTAAAGTCATAGCGTGATGTTGTTCCATCACCTTTAACGACCTCAAGATAGCCTTTATAATCAAACTTGCCAGTTCTGCCAGTAGCCACCTCATAAGTGTGATTTTCACCTGCCAACTTGTTACCATTGATATAGATAACTGGGCGTTGTGTTGTATCAACAGCAGCCAGAACAATATTTGCAGAGTACTTGCCGCCCCTCATCACCAAGCGTGAATTTGGAATAACGAAAGCCTCCAACTGGTTTACCCTAACGTCGCCTGCATCAACATTATTAAGCAACGCATTCAACGCCTCTCCTTCTGCGAAGAGGATATCGTTTTGAATCTTTGTCAACAACGTTACAGCTGCAACAACAGGCATATTCTCAAACAAACTAACCTCCCAAGGAACTTTGACGTTTTTGCCGTCCTTCATTGCCATTGCCTCTGTTGACAAAGCCTTAGCAATAGTCTGCTGCTTAAGGGTATCTCCAACAAACTGAGAAATATACTTTGCGTAATTTCCCAACTTTTCCTTGAGAATTTCACCATTACGATATGTTATCATAATTTTAGAAGAAGACTCAAGATTATCTTGTTGGATAATATTTTCAACATCCGCCTCTTCACCGTCAACATCTTTAACAATAGCCAGTTTCAAAGAGTCAACATAGGCATAAAGTTTCATTGTTGTTAGCCTTACATCAGTCGCCCTCTCATACCAGACGCGTCCCTTCTGTGGATTTTTCTTTGTAAATTCTTCCAGTTTCTGATAAAGGGCGCTATTTCTATCACTGACGTTCCTGTTTGTGCGAACCAAACCGCTTTCCACAAGGGTAAAGCCGTTTAGAACGTCACTCGACACGTTCAACGCCAGCATAGCCGTCAAGACGATATACATCAAGTTTATCATCTTCTGACGGGGGGACATTCTTGTTACGTTTCCGTTTGAACCCATTTTCTACGCTCCTTTAATTCTCACTTTTATTTTCTTCACTTGATTTCTCCTTCTCTGCCGGCTTGCTCGGTGCAAGGTCTTCTGGAGAAACCATCGGACGGTACATATTGATAGTCATTGCAGTTATCATCTTCTCATATACAGAATTCAACTGCTTCATATACTGCGCCATCTTCTGAGTTTCCTCACAATAGCGGTTGCTTTCTGATGCAGATTGCTCGTACATTCTACTGATATCCTTCAAACCAGTATTTACCTTGTCAATATTGTCAAGTTGAGAAGAAATGCTCTTTAATTGAATTTCATAGATTGTGTTCAAACCGGCAATATTTCTGTTCAGACTTGTCATCTGCTCAACATAGCCTGTTGAACTTTGAGTGATATTTTCAGAATTGTCAGTGATTGCACGGTAACTGTCGAGAAGAACGGTAGAAACCTTATTCAACGCCTCTGTTGTCTGTCTCAACTGCTCCATTTGCTCTGTAATTGCTGCAACTTGCTGAACATATCTGTCGTTAACGCTCATAACGCCATCGCCACCTACGGCAACATTTCCAGCAGCACCGGCCTGAGCAGTTGCCACGCCTGCAACGGATGCACCGCCAGTAGCAGAACCGCCACCAATAACAACAGAACCACCTTCAAAATCCGGACGGTCATCAGGATTATTGGTTGCAAGAACAGGGAAAACCTCTTCCCAATGATATTCTTTTGGAGGACGGTCAAAAGCCGTCAAAACAAACATCAATACCTCGGTACCCATACCGATTGACAAAAGTGCATTGCCACCCGGCAAGTGCAATATCTTGAACAGTGCTCCCCAGATAACGACTGCCGCACCTATACTATATGCGAAATTGAAAAATCTCTGTCCCTTTTCTCCTGAAAGAAAAGCCTCTACACTGTTTTTATATTTTTTTATCTTACCCATTTTCCAAATGTTTTATCATTAGTACCAAATTACTTGCGACCTTTTGCAAAGCCCACTTGCGTTCTAACGCAACGGAAACCGATATATGAGCGCTGCTCATTCTGATATTCCCACATTCTCAAGTCTGCTCTGACATTATGTGCTATATCCTTCCATGAACCGCCTCTAACAATTTTGCGAGTTGCCTTGTAAGGGTCTTCCTTAGCGGCATTGTAACGGTATTCAGGGTTGATGTCGTTAGTCAATCTGTCGATACTTTCAGTATATGCGGTAGAAGTCCATTCGCTGACGTTACCAGCCATATCATAAAGTCCAAAATCATTAGGATCGTATGTTCCCACCTTTGAAGTTATGAGATTACCGTCCTTGATATAGTTTCCATCACCAGGTTTTAGATTAGCATAGAAACAGCCAGAATCAGAGATAGGGAAATCACCTTCCCACGGATATTTGTTCTTGTCGTTACCAACGCGAGCGGCGAACTCCCATTCTGCCTCAGTAGGCAAGCGGTATGGTTCAATATACACTCCCTGTTTTCCTAAAGACCTACGCAAATAGTCTGTACGCCAGTTAGCAAATGCGCTTGCCTGCTCCCAACTTACACCAACAACAGGATAGTCGCTATAACCTGGATGAGCAAAGTACATTCTTGTATAAGGCTCGTTATATGCGTTTTCAAAATCATTAATCCACGCAGTTGTATCTGGATAAACATTAACAATATATGTATTAAGGAAATCATAGTTACCAGTAAGGTTTCTCGTAATTGTTTCCCTGATAATTTCGCCATTATCGTTAATGTAAGCTGTATCTTTTGAAATCAACGGCATCTCATCTACAACAGGTATGTCGGTATTATAAACACGACGAGCCGGGTCAAGGCGATTCTTACGCTTTGCCGCTTCTGTAAGATTATAGATTTCGTATCTGTAATTCATCTGAGTTGGGTCGAGTTCCCAAACTCCATTGATAGGATTGTAGCGGTAAACGCTGGCAATGGCTCTCTGCTCATCCTCTGTCGGGTTTCTCCATGGGATAGGCTTCTTCCAATTCAGGTAAGGAGTAATAGGGTTTCCTTCCTTATCCTCTTCTATTTTGTATTCCTCATCGCCACCGTAAGCAGGGTCTGCAAGACGCTCTCTAATGATAGAGTCTCTAACCCAGAAAACGAACTGCTTGTATTTTGCATTTGTTATTTCTGTCTCATCCATCCAAAATGATTCTACCGACATTCCATTAGGATTTGCCTTTATATTCCACGTGCTGTCATCCTCGTTTGGTCCCATTTTCATAGAGCCACGGTCAACCAGCACCATTCCGTAAGGCGTTGGTTCCCCAAGTGCAGTACCTCGAATACCTGTCACTTCACCACCGCCGTCGCCAGCCGATGATTTCGAAGAAAAAGCACACGAAGTTGCAACTAATCCTAAAGCGATATAAAAAATTACTTTCTTCATATTCTTACATTAAGCGAATACTCTTATGTTTGTTTTTATTCTTATCATTCATATTCAATTTTACGTTATAGCCAATAAAAACCTCATGGCTGCCGCTGCTTGCCTTTGAAATGGCAGATGTCGGGTAATCATAACTGTATCCAACAAAGAAATTCTTAAATTCAGCTGCTACCTGAACCGAAACGGCATCCTTATACCGATAAGCAACGCCTCCTGACAGGAACTTATTGTATCTAACGCGTGCCGTAACCTCCGGCTGGACGGTTTTGAAATCCGTACGCACCAAGATAGACGGCTGTATTTCAAATAACGTATTTTTTAGGGGAATATTGCTACCTCCCATAAAATAAAACATTCTGCCGGCTTGAGATTCATACATATTCTCCTCTGTTCCCTCCTCCGTATTCAGAGTTACAGTAGGTTCCATAATATGAGTTGCTGACAAACCTGCCCAAAACCACTTGTGGGTATAAAACAAGCCAAGATTCATATCAAATGCCGTTCCGTGCAAATCGGTTGTTGGAATTGCATCATCATTTTCCTCATGGGCATCATCTCCAGAAGGGATATGAACCTCCGTTCCCTTGAATTTCTGGTCAAACATTCCAACCTGAACTCCAATACCCAATTCTCCTCCGAAAAGTTTCTGCTTATACGCAACCTGCGCTCCTGCAACAAGGTTGGAAAAAAGTCCGATACTCTCCTGTTGGAAAATGACACCTACTCCTATCCTCTTTTTAAGAATCTTAACAGGCATATCAGCACCTGCAAGAAAGACCTCGGAGCATTGGGAATGCCTACCCACTGCATCCTCATTCCTCCCATTATGTGAATAAAGTCTGTTCTTCCTATCGCCGCTGGATTATAATAAGAGGGCATTGCCCAATACTGCGTTAACTGCGTATCCGTCTGACCTTTAACACAAAAAGGAAAAACGGTTGTTATAAGTACAACAATTGCAGAAATTATCGATATTTTACTTTTTCTTTCCAAAACCTACTCAAAATAAAATGTAAACACAACCATATTAGAAACAGCCTTATCAAGGGAATTGGTATATTTCAGTTTATCAGGGTCATCAGCCAAATCAGGTCTGTCCTTTTTCAACAGGTTTTTAAGACCAAAACAAAACTTAACCTCAGGAATAAACTTGAAAAACGGAATATACACATCCAAGCCAAGACCTATCGTTGCATAGAAATCGGTATTGCTCAACTGAAGCAATTCCCCGTCCTTCTTTTTAGACACATCAAAAGCAGCCATAACACCAGCAGTCACGTAAGGGCGAAGGTTATGGTACCTCAACGCGGAAACCTTTAGGTCAATAGGAATAACTACACTGCTGTTTTTAATGTTTTGTTTTTCAATCGTACCGTTTGTAGCATCTTTGAAAGTAACGGTTTTGCTTCCGAAATACATTCCCGGAGACAGACGCAGATTAAAATGATTTGCAAGACGCAAATCTCCAAGGATATTAACACAAAATCCTGGCTGAAGCCCGGATACATCTGCAAACCAAGCCTCTCCCTTATCGTTCACATAGCCATTATGCGTTAGCCACAAGTTCTGATTATGGAAACCAACAGAAAATCCGTAGTGGATACGCTTCATATCTGTATATGGCAGGTTTAGAATCTTGTCATTATCCTGAGCAGATACTATCGGAGACAGCATCAAAGAAACAATACCTATTATATATATGAGATACTTTTTCATATTACTACAAACGTAAAAATTGCCTCATTATTGCAAACACAGCAAAAAATCATTAATTTCGCTAAAAGAAAAATCAAAGGTATGAAAAATATTGATTGGAAAGACCAACTAAGCAGTTTATTATCTTCAAGCCCTGACATACAGCAGGACACATCGGAAGAAGTTGCAACAGAAGAAGTTCCTGAAAAAAAACAAAAGCAAAAAGAACCTCTTCGCATAGAGTTAGACAAAAAGCACCGCAAGGGAAAGGAAGCAACAATTATCAGCGGCTTCCTTGGCTCAGAAGAAGAACTTAAAGAACTAGCCAGAATGCTGAAAATCAAATGCGGAGTTGGAGGTTCTGCACGCGGCGGCGAAATTCTTATTCAAGGTGATTTTAGGAATAAGGCCAAAGAAATACTTACTGATGAAGGATATAAAACGAAGGTCATTTAGACTTTTTTAAGATAGAATGCTATCTTTATACATGATAAAATGCTATCTTTGAATGCAGAAGTCATCTTTCTGATTAAATATATTAAACTATGACAAAGAAAATTGAAATCACAGACAAGGACTTGGCCTTTTTAAAGCAAGCGTCAGACGCATCTCTTGCAAGTGTTGAAAGAGGCGGAGGGCCTTTTGGCGCTGTTGTCGTCAGAGGTGACGAAGTTATTACCGTTGCTTCAAATTCAGTGACTATCGACAATGACCCTACTGCACACGCAGAAGTGAATGCTATCCGGTCTGCATGCAAAAAACTCGGCACTTTTAAATTAGACGGTTGCTATATCTATAGTTCATGCGAACCATGCCCTATGTGCCTTAGCGCTCTTTACTGGGCTGGCGTTGACAGAATCTATTATGGAAACACTAAAGAAGATGCAGACGCTATCGATTTCAGCGACAAATTCATCTATGAAGAATTTGAAAAAGCAAAGGAAGACCGCTCTATCCCTTGCATTCATATTCCAAACACAGATGCCATTAACGCTTTCAAGGCATGGGAAGCAAAAGAAGATAAGACTGAATATTAATTTTGCTTTGGCAATAAGTAACCAATAAAAAAATCCCGGCAATGCCGGGATTTTTCGTTCACAATTAATTACATTAGTCAATCTGAATAACCAAGAAGTTTGATTTTTCCCAGAAAAGAGTAGCATTGGTAATATTAATAACCTTCTTACCTCCCTCTTCTGTAATTGTATAAGAACTAACAGGTTGCTTTGTCATAATTTTAGCATTCTTTGAGAATGTATTGATTTTAGTCAATGTTCTCTTATCTGCCTTAGTAAAGTAATTTCTATCAAATTCGCCTTCAAGAACTTTTGTCTTGCTAAGGAATTTCTTTTCAAGGATTTTGTGCTCTTTCAATTCCTTGTTGCTGCCAACAACATAGTAACAAGCATTCAACTCATTTGTAACGGCTTCTGTACGCTCTTCTGCTGCTTCTTTTTCTGCTGTAACATTTGTTACTGTTGTTGTCAATGAATCAACATTTGATGACAATTCTTCAATTTTAATGTTAGCATCTGCCAACTGTTTTGTCATCTCGTCAATTTTTGCCTGCTGCTCCTCAATAAGTTTTTTCTGAGAATCAATAGTCTTCTGCAATTCGGCATTATACTTACCTGACTTTTTCATTCTTGCCTCAAGATTATTGAGTTGTTCCTTACGGTTTGCCAACTCCTGCTTCAAAGCTGCAATATTTCTTAAAATCTGCTGCTTCTGCGACGGAGTTTCGCTCTTAAAATCAGGAGAAACAAGAATGTTTTCCATTCTATTAACTTCTGACAAACTTTCATTAATCTGTCCAACAAGAGTCAACAAACTGTCGCGTTGTGCCTCTGTTGATTCAATTTTCAAAGAATCTGCTTCATGTTGCAATTGTTCTGGTGTCTTACCACCATTGCCGCAAGAAAACAAAATGCTTGCAATTGCTACTGATAAAATAACTGACTTTTTCATACTGTTTGAATTTTGGTGGTTTTAAATTTAGCGTATTTATCTTTTTTCTCTTTTGTTTTTTCTTCTTTTGCTCCTGATACGATAATAACAATTTCGCCTTTTGGATTGTTCATTTCAAAATATTCTGCAAGTTCCTCAAGAGTGCCACGATGGGTTGTCTCATGCAATTTGGATATTTCACGGCTAACACTTGCTTCTCTTTCTCCACCAAAGACTTCTACAAACTGACGCAACGTCTTAGCAAGTCTCAACGGAGATTCATAGAATACCATCGTTCTTGCTTCCGTTGCCAATTCATTGAGAAGGGTCATTCTTCCTTTCTTCTGTGGCAAAAATCCCTCAAAGCAAAATTTGTCGCAAGGAATGCCAGAATCAACAAGCGCAGGTACAAATGCTGTTGCTCCTGGAAGACACTCAACAATTACACCTTCACGACGGCACTCTCTGACGAGCAAGAACCCAGGATCTGATATTCCAGGCGTTCCGGCATCAGATATCAAGGCTATTGTTTCGCCACCTTTAAGACGCTCAACCACAGCCGCCGAAGTTTCATGCTCATTGAATTTATGATGACTCTGCATCTTTGTTTCTATCTCAAAATGCTTCATCAGGAAACTGCTGGTGCGTGTATCCTCGGCAAGAATACAGTCAACCGATTTTAGCACATTTATTGCTCGGTAGGTCATATCCTCCATATTTCCAACAGGCGTTGGAACAACATAAAGACGACCCGACTCTATCATATTTTTTTGCTTTTCTACCATATCTACAAGAAATGATTTCTTATGATTTCCATAAACTCCTTAACTTCATCCGACTCTGGATCCCACTTCATGTCTCCATAAAAATAATCCTCCGCTTCTTCATAAGAATTCATCGCGATAACAAGGTTTATTGCATCACTCATATCGGCAGCACTATTGCCAAACAACTCACGGCGGAAACGAAAAGTGTCATTAATAGAAAATGCACTGCGCAAATCCTTTGACTTATGGCGGATATAGGCATCCTCAATATTGATATTGGGATTATTTTTCTCAAAAGTCTCTTCAGAAGCAACGTCTTCATTCTCATCGGCTTCCTCTATATCTTCAAATTCCTCAACTTCCACAACTTCTTCGTTATCGAAAGTTGGTTTTTCATCTTCAGATATTATTTCATCTTCTACAACGATTTCCTCTCTTTCGGCTTCATCTGAATCAGCATCCTGCTGAGGATCTTCCTCCTCAACTTCGACTACAGGTTCTGCATCATCCACTTCAGGCTCAACGTCTTCTTCCTCAGTCTCTGCCTCGTAATAAAAAGACTGTGGTTCCTCTTCTTCCTGCTCTCTCTCCTGGAAAAGTTTGATTTTCTCCATTGTTGAAGCAACTGCAGCAAAGGCTTCTGACTCTGTCTCATCTTCATTACTTTCAGCAACTTCGGGTTCATCCAAAGTTGCAGTTTCTTCATTCAGAGGTTCTTCTGTTTCAGGAAAAGACTCTTCAACAGGCTCCTGCGGATTTTCCGCATCTGGAGTTTCTACAAAGATGTTCAAGGAATTAGCGTCATCAAGCAGCAGTTCCGCCTTCTCCTTGATTATTGACAAAACAGTTTCTGGAGTTGCATCACCCCTCTCCTGAGCAAGAAGTAGAACACCTTCCAACTCATACACATTCACGAGCATGCGCTTAATAACACTATCCATATCCTTTTAATTTTTAACAAAGATAGTGCAAGGAGAGAGCAGAAAAAAATAAAAACAAGAGTTTTTATCTTTTTTTTGCCGAGGTGCAGTTCACGAGGTGCAGTTTATTACTTTTACAATTTATATTCTATCTGTTGTCAGATTCAATCCATTCTATAAAAATAAACAACAATAAAGATATTTCCCGAAAAATGAGTATTTTTGCAAACGGAAAGACAAGGTCTTATTTTTTTATCTAAGCACCTCGGAATCAGGTTTAAGTCCTGAGCAGTACTCGCTGCCGTAACTTCCATAAAATCCTTGGAATGAGTCACTGAAATATCGGGAAGGCTCATTCGGCAATAAGGGGAAGAAGCCGGAATACAGTGTCTTTCCTTATTGTTTAATCGTCTGCGAGATTACCCTAATGGGTTTCGGACTTTAAAATTAATTATGAACAAAATTTTCCTCACATCACTCTGCGCCTTATCATCGCTATTTGCCAGCGCCAATGACTTTTCCGAAGAATTTTTAGACTCCATTTTTGAAATAAAAGAGGTTTCTGTTATCCAAATCAAGGACAAGGAAATCATCAAGCCCCACAAACTGTCGGGCATTGAACTTGAAAGGATGAACAGCCAGTCAGTTGCTGATGCTCTGCGATACTTCTCTGGCGTTCAAATCAAGGACTACGGTGGCATCGGCGGTGTTAAAACTGTAAATATAAGAAGCATGGGCTCAAACCATGTCGGAGTTTTCTATAATGGCGTTCAACTTGGCAACGCCCAAAACGGACAAGTTGACTTGGGTAGGTATTCCCTCGACAATGTTGAAGCAATATCTCTTTACAACGGTCAAAAAAGTGACATTTTCCAAACAGCAAAGGATTTCAGCACGGCAAGTGCCATCTATATAGCGACCAAGCATCCGCGATTTAAAGCCAACGAGCGCAGCCACTTTAAGGTACAAATGCGTACGGGCAGTTTCGGACTTGCCAATCCGTCAATCCTCTGGGAGCAAAAACTTGCCCACACTGTCCACATGTCGGCAAGTGCGGAATACACCTACGCAAACGGCAAGTACAAATTCCGCTATAAGCGAAAACTGGCAGACGGCAGCCTCGCTTTCGACACAACAGCAACACGCCAAAACGGTGACGTTCAATCATTAAGAACAGAAATAGGTATTTACGGATACATTCCAGAAGGGAAATGGAACATAAACGGATATTTCTACACTTCAGAGCGGGGAATTCCAGGAGCAATTGTCAATAATGTATTTCGCCACGGTGAAAGGCAATGGGACAAGGCTGCATTCGGCCAAGGTTCTTTTTCAAAAAAAATAACAGATTTCTATGAACTGAAAGTAAACGGCAAATTTTCTTGGGACTACCTTCGCTTTCTGCGTAACGACCCGAAAGAACTATATTTAGACAATTCCTATTATCAACGCGAGGCATACATATCTTTCGCCAACCTGTTTAAACTGACAGACTGGTGGAATATCTCATTCGCCATCGACGGACAAATGAACAATTTAACTTCATTTACCGCCCTATCCGACAGCCCGATAAAGCCAACGCGATTTACCGAATTCTACTCACTCGCAACGGCTTTCAATTTCAGCCATGTCAATATCCAAGCGAGCGTTCTGGCAACAACAGTTCAGGAGACTGCCCGCAAGGACGAATACAAATTCAAAGACAAATTCAGCAGGTTCTCGCCAACTGTATTTATCAGTTACACCCCAGTTTTAGGGCATAACTTCCGCTTTGTTGGTTTCTACAAGAAGATTTTCAGAATGCCTACTTTCAACGAAAAATTCTATACGGAAACAGGAAATGCCGCAAACGTAAACCCAGAATACGCATCGCAGTATGACTTCGGAATCGAATATAAGAAAGAATTCAACTCCACTTTTTTTGATTATATAAACCTCAAGGCTGACGGATATTTCAACAAGATTACCGACAAAATCATCACATACCCGGCAGGTCAATTCCGCTGGAAAGTTATAAATCTTGGGAAAGTGGAAATTCTCGGCTCGGAAATATCTTCTACGATAGGCTTCCATATTGGCAATGTCAATATGCGACTTCTTCTCGAATATACTTATCAGCATGCCGTTGACAAGTCAGACCGCGAAGAATCATTCTATAACAAACAAATACCTTACGTTCCTCACCACAGTACATCAACAGCGTTCAATGCAAACTACCGCGGTTGGGACTTTAACTACAGTTTCATTTATACAGGAGAAAGATATAACGCACGAGAGCATGAGAAGGTGAACTTTGAGCCACCTTGGTACACTCACGATATGTCATTGGCAAAGGAGTTTAAAATTAAAAAGGTAAACTGCAAAATTACGGGGGAACTAAATAACATATTTAATCAGGCATACGAAGTTATCCACAACTACCCAATGCCTGGCAGAAACTTCAGAATCTCTGCAAAAGTGGAATTTTAGACTTATTCATATTAAATATAAAAATGGCGGCTATCTTCTCAGACAGCCGCCATTTTTGCATTAATCCAATTTACACATATTTATTTTATGACAACTTTATATAGTTTAGAATGAGAATAATCTGAAACTTTAACTACATATACACCAGATGCCAAATTCTCTGTACCATAAACAGTTTCACCATCTACAGCAAACTTGCCAACCAATACACCTGAAAGGTTGTAGATTTCTGCAGAACCGTCAGCGACACCGCTAACAACGATTTGACTGCCTGATACGTACGCATTAAACTCAGATGTTAAATTATCCTCTACGCCGCCGAAGGCTGTTATTCTTAATGGAACTTCTTTTGTAACTTCCTTACCGTTAGAATTTGCTGTAACAACTAAAGATGTTATACCATTCTTCAACGGGCTCACCTTTACTGCCATTCCGTCAGTTGTTGCTTCTGCCAATGTGTTGTCAGCAACAGAAACTGACAATGAAGCAAGTGCTGGCATATTGTCCGCATCAATTAGGAAGTCTGCTTTTGAAATAGAAAGTGGCTCTTCTTTTGAAACAACCAATTCTGCACCGAAATTCAATTCAGGATCCTGTGTATCTGTAAATACCGGCATTGCAGCAAACCAGTAATAACCTTTACCACTTTCACTAGCTACCTTTACCGATTCCTCAATTGCTCCAGTTGCTGCATTTACCTTATGAATCCAGTTATGAGTGTAGTTATCTCCCCAACCGCTTTGAACTGTCAAAACCAACAATTGACCTGAATGCGGTTCGAAGCCTATTTGTCCGTAAATTTCCTGAGTATTGCTTTCTGTAACGCCAGCTGGCATAACAAAAGAGAAAGAAGGATCTTCCTTTAGTTCGCCCTCTGCATCGATAACGAATTTTCCTACTTTATTTTGCGACCAGTCACCTCCATAACCATAAAAAAGTGCATTCTCCTTCTGAGAAGCCACCAACAAATCGGGCTTCCACGGGTTCCATACAACCGGCAACTGATTTGAAACATTGAATTGCTTTGTTTCAAATGTTACAGGATTGATTCTTGTCAACGAAGAACCACAATTAACCCAAACATTTCCGTCTTTTGAAACGACAAAGCCATAGTTTCCAGGAGTACTGACTTTTGTTACTATAGAGTCATCGTTAGGATCCATAACCAAAATAACGCCTGATTCTGACGCTGCAAAAATGTAATTGCCTACTCTTTGAATGAAACCAACAGCAGCACCGGTCTTTGACAAATCGTCATCCGCCATTGTATTACTTGTCAAATTCAATGCAAAAAGACCATTAGTAGTTGATATATATGCTTTTTCATCGCTTGCAAAGGCAATACAATTAACGTTTCCAGAAATTCCACTGACAACGCCTTCTTTCTTCATCGTTACTGCATCGAAAACCACAACCTGATTATTCATTTTCGACAAAGCATAATATTTGCCACCATAAATAGTTCCAAATTGTGATGTTGCTCCAAGCAATTCTTTATCTCCGGCATTTTCCTTTTGCTCAACTGTATATACTGCTGAACCATCGTTGCCGAACCAATTGATTGAGCCGTTGTCATGGCCGAACCAACCTTCATTCTGAATAAAGAAACCGTCTTGATAGTTGGCTGCTTGCGCTACTGCCAACGAATTTAAGCCTAACAAAAAGGCTCCTAAATAAAGTAATTTTCTCTTCATATCAATAAGTTAAAAGTAAATTCCCATTCACTTGAACCAACGAGAAGAGCCTGCACAATCCTTCCAAAAAAGGAAATTCTGCCCCGCTCATTCACCGTAAGCGTCAAGAGCATTGGTACCAGGCAGGTCTTCTGACTTCTCCGGCACATTGTCGCTTCCTTCCCAATTACTCAGTGGCAACGACGCCTTTCGTGGAGTTACAGCAGCGGGACTGTTCGGGACTTGCACCCGATTCCCTCTTAGTAGGATTGCTCCTAAACCTGTTACCTTAAATCAAAATCTGTCAAATGCTAAATTTTAGCATTTCTTTATTTTTTCAAAATCTTTGTTGACTTTCCATCAACATTGACAATATAAATACCGCTTTCTAAATTGCTAACGTTAACCTCATTTTTTCCGGCTTTGTGGAATGAAGTGTAACGGCATTTGCCCATAGAGTCATAAACCGCAACATTAGCATCTCTATTAATTGTAAATGAGATAATCCCTTCTGCATTTACATATATTCTAACATTGTCGTTAGCAAGTTCGCCTACGCCTCCTTGACCATATTTCGACAAGAAAGCATTCAAAACATTCTGGTCAATCTTAACACTTTCATCTACGCTTTCAACATTACCAACTGTCTTTATATGAGCATTCAACACCCTGCCAACCTCAGTACTGCTTTCACCAATCCAACCGTTGAATTGGTTAACTCCAGTGTAGATTCTGACAAAATCAACGCCTGGCATTTTAACAGCATTTCCGCTTTTATCAATAGCCCAGTCTATATCAATTTTCGCACTTTCGTTATAATTTCCTGAATCGTCTAAATTTGGAAGGTTATCAGCGTATCCATAATCATAAGCCTGCAAAACAAAATATGGGTTTTCGGTAGTACCTTGATTAACCGCATTATCAGGCAATCTTGTCCCTTTAAATTTAAGTTCTCCCTCTCCTGCCAACCATTGAGGCCAATACGGTTGCTTGTGATATTGCAATTTCACTATTTCGCCAGACTTCCCCTGATTGTCAGTCCATTTTATATTGTCATTATCGCTTGCCGGCTTAAAATACGTAATCTCATAGTTATGTGTTGAATAGCGATACTCACTTCCAGCGATTTCGAACCATTCATCATCAGGCAAGCCATTACCATTAATATCGTATGAAACCATAACGACACCAGGCTCTGCACTTGCTCCTGAATTTGAGGTATCACCAGCCTTAAAAGCATTTCCCTCAATGTATATATCTCTTTTCCCTTCAACATTAACAATAGTTGACGGAAATCCAAAAGTTACATATCCACCAAAAGCACCTAAAGAGATTATACTCTCGTCAACTGTTGTTGCCTCCAGAGCCTTTTCTGCCATAATAGAGGCGTTATCTCCTTTTGACCATTCCGGCAAGAGATTAACAAACTGTCCAGGTGCTGGGACATATTCAAAAACTTTATCGTGAACAGGACTTGTTGCCATTGCTGCTAAGCACGCAAACGATGCAAACGCTACTGTTATTTCTTTTTTCATATCTCTTCTTTTATTTTTCCTTTAAACGCTATCGAAGACGGTATCTGACCGGTCTTCTGTTTCCATTTCAAAATACCGTCTTTATTAAAACAATACAGATTCCCAGAAACTACATACATCTTAGCATCACAAATATAGATGTCCTTTGATATTGGATCAACGGCTATCCCGTATGGTCGCTGAAAGTAATTATCTGTTCCATCTTTTATAAAATTCTTTTCAATAACTTTCATAGTTGCCATATCAATAATGACAAACGACGGACTTTCTTCACCCTCTATGAAACTAAACCCCGAGCATATTGCATATAACTTGTTATCATCAACGCACATATCTGATACCGGCATTTCAAAAGTCTTGACAATCTTCTTACCCTTAGGGTCAACAACATAAAGGTTTGAACGCTTGCCATAGTAATCGCCACGAGAAGCAAGCCACAAGCGACTATCCCTATCCTTTTCCAAGCGATGAAAATTCAACGCATTGTCAAGGACAATAACATCAACAACCTCAAATGAATCAAGATCAATAATAGAGATTGTATTATCATAATTAGGAACTCTGTAACCTCCTGAATTTGCAACAAAAAGTTTGTTTCCCAAAATAACCATTTCTTCTGGCTGATAGCCCACCTCTACAGAACCAACAACTTTCATAGTTCTGGTATCAACCTTAAATACGGCTCCTTTAACAGCCTTTGGGTCTATTTGAACAGGACCAACATAACTGCTGACATAAACATAATCGCCAAAGCCTACTGCATATCTGCAATTCGGAATATCAATTTTAGTTATCCTTACAGCATCATCTGCATTCATAACCTCAACCTTATGAGAGCAGTTAATAACTGCATAAAGGATGCCACGATAGATTAACAAATCATTTCCAACATCTCCCAAATCCTTGATAACATTTGGATTACGCTCTGCATATATATTTCGGTGATAAATTCCCGTCAGTGCATCAAAATAATCCAATGAACTCTTATTCTCACCCATATTACCCTCATTAAGAAGGTAAAAGCCCTCTAAATCACTGAATGTTGGTTCTGTTACCTGAATTGATTCAGAGTCAACAATAATATCCTCCCTCTCGCACGACGTTAGAGACGTTAGAAGCGACAAGGAAACTACAGAAAGCAATATGTAAAGATAATTTTTCATTCTTCTCTATAAAGAGCACCCGAGAAGAATAACTTTAGAAATCATTGAGAAGTCTTTGGCTCATTCCTCGCAAGCACTGCAGACATTTCACTGGCTGGTCTTCTGACTTCTCCGGCGCATTGTCGCTTCCTTCCCAATTACTCAGTGGCGGCGACGCCTTTCGTGGAGTTACAGCAGCGGGACTGTTCGGGACTTGCACCCGATTCCCATTTAATTCCCTTTCGAGAAACCTGCGAAATTTGGGTACAAAGATAATACAAACCGAGAGAAGAAAAAACAAGTATACTTGATTTTATCAAAAACATTTTAGACCGTATCAGATTTTATATTTACTTTTGCCATTAGACAATCAAAACACAAACGCTATGCTCGCATTAGAAGAACTGCTCATAGAAACAGACCCAGACCTACCTATAGTGGCCGCCATTGTCATCGGTTTTGATGACAACGCCAACCTGATTATAGAATACGAGAAAACAGATTACGACATTTCTGAAAATTCCTATAAAAGGCAAGTCACTGTAAATAAGGAAGAAGCCTACAATCTGGCAAAAAAACTAAACTCAAGCCTGACCGAACTGCCAAAAGTCATTGCCGAGGAATTTGCCATTAAACCATTTTGCGAAACTGTCCCCTCTCAGGCATCCGCTCTTTTCAAGCAGATAATGAAATACTTCGACAATAACCGAACTGCTTACAAGTTAGTTTAGCCTGTTAGAGATAAACGCACTTAAAATAATGGTGGTTTCAACCTGCAAGTGCAAAAAGAGACAACAAAGTTTTGTGTTTTTGTATATTGCCTCATTACCTATTTTGATATTCAGAGGGCGAGCACCCAACCTTGCTCTTAAAATATTTTCCAAAGAAAGACTGGTTTGCAAAATTAAGCATATCAGCAATCTGCTGTATGGTATATTTTCGGCTTTTGATAAGGGCTTTTGCCTCAAGAATAACAAAATCAGCAATCCAGTCTCCAGCAAAGCGGCCTGTAACCTTATAAACAATTCTTGAAAGATACTTTGGTGTTATGCATAATTTATCTGCATAGTAAGATATTGAGCGCTCCTTTATGTAAGCCTTCTTCACTTGCTCCATGAATTGTGCATATAATTCCTGTTGCCGCCCGCTTTTCCTTTGTAAACCTGCGCTATTAAAATCAGTTTCAAGCAGATACTTATATGCATTGAAAGTTAGCACTTGAGCGTAGCCCAGCAAGGCACCTTTTCGGAAAGGGTTGTCGGTTTCCTCTATTTTATCCTTCATTAATTTATAGATAACCATCGTCTCCTCCATTGCTTCTGCTGTCAGATGACAAACAGGATAAGAGCGCAACCTACTTTGCAAGGACATTGCAGCCTCTATTTGGAGTGCCGCATGGAAATAATCAGAAGAAAAAGCGAGAACGGCAATCTTTGTGTTATCACTCATACCTTGATATTCACCTATGGCTCCTTCTTGCACTATCAGGATATCATTAGAACTAAGCTCGAAATTCTGCAAATTGATTTGGAGCGACATTCTCCCTTCCAAACAAAAAATTGCTATTGTAAAAGATAACTTTACAGGGTGATTTACGAACTCTAAATCTGCGTTTGACTTCTCTGGTGTATCACTTAGATTGTCAATCATAATGAATTCATTGTTCAAATGAACTGACGCATTCTCTGACGAAAGTCTAATCAAATCCAAATCCCAATAAACTTGTTTCATATTTCTATATTTAACATTTCGAACACCAAAGTTAAGTTTTTTAGTCTAAATATTTCAAAGTTGTTATCCAAAAGAACAAAATACTATTCCATTTGAGGATATGAAATGATAGATTAATTATGAACTTTGCGTCGAAAAGGAAACTATTACTAAATAATAATAGAAAATGAGAATACTGATTATTATGGTTCTTGCATTAGGAGTGCTCAGTGCCTGCAACAATTCCTCTCAAGAAAATTCAAACAAACGGAGTGTTATACTTGCTAAGCCTGAACGTCTTGGTTCTTCTTATGAAGTAAAGCGTACAGGAATCATTAAAGAAGCTCACACAATCAACCTTGGCTTCAAAACAGCAGGGCAAATAAAACGAATTCTTGCGCAAGAAGGAGATCATGTAAAAAAAGGAGAGTTACTTGCGGAGCTTGACGCAGAAGATTACCGTCTTGGAGTTGAGGCGCTACAAATACAGTACAACCAACTTAAAGACGAAGTCGGACGAACCAAGAAGCTTTTAGAACAAAAAAGCATTTCAGTAAATGACTACGAAAAAGCCTCTGCTGGGTTGCAACAGTTGGGAGTACAATTACAGATAAATAAACACAAGCTCAACTACACAAGACTTTATGCCCCCACTGACGGCTACATACAAAACGTAAACTTTTCCCCATCAGAGATGGTTGATGCCGGTACTGCGGTTTTTACTTTATTAGATGTTTCGCACATGGAGGTTATAGTAGATATTCCAGCCAGCGAATATAGAATGCGCAATCAATTTACCAAGTTTTATTGCAAAGCAAATGGTATTGAAAATGAAATTCCTATGATTTTGCTAAGCTGCTCTCCGAAAGCAGACGGTAATCAACTCTACCAATTGCATCTTGCTTTTGAGAAGCATTCGGAAAAGAGCCTTACAGCTGGAGTAAATGTCGAGGTTAGAATAGTTTCAACGGATAGCATTTCAGGCAATGGAGTTGCCATACCGCCTTGCGCCGTCTTCCTCGATGCCGACAGCAACAAGCCATGCGTCTGGGTTTTCAATCAGGATTCTACCGTAACCAAGCGTCAAGTTATGCTTGACGGGACAGATGCCGAAGGTCGTGCAATCGTTATCAATGGGCTAAATGGAATGGAACGTATTGTGCGCGCAGGGGTAAGGACATTAAAAGATGGAGAACGCGTGCGCATAGTAGAAAGAAAAAGTAAAACAAACAAAGGAGATTTGCTATAATGAAAATGACCGAATTTTTTATGCGACGTCCAGTGCTATTCTGGTCTCTCATGGTAGCTATTCTTGTTGCCGGGATTTTTGCATTTTCGCAAATGCCGAAACTGGAAGACCCGGCAGTATCTGCTAAGCAAGCGATGGTCGTAGTGGCTTGGCCGGGAGCCAGTGCGCACGAAATGGAACTAAAAGTCGCGCAAGTAATGGAAGACGAATTGCGGGCGTTGCCTAATGTGAAAAAGGTAAAGACAGAATGCCAAAACGGTTCTGCAACATTTACAGTAGAGCTTCAAATGACTGTACTAGAGAAGGAGCTGGAACAGCATTTTGACTTATTGCGGCGCAAGGTTAACGATGCGGCTGCGCATCTGCCACAAGGTTGCTACAGTCCAATGGTGATTGATGACATGATGGACGTTTACGGTATATTCTATGCCTTAACTTCCGACGGATACAGTTACCCTGAAATGTACAAGTATGCCAAATATATAAGACGCGAATTGCTAAGTGTCAAAGGGGTTAAACGAATCAATATTACAGGCAATAGAGACGAAGTCATAAATATCATCATATCCAAAGACCAAATTGCACGAAATGGAGTAATCCCCACTCAAATCATAACAGCCCTGCAGAATGCTGGAAAGACTGTTAATGCCGGCAAATACACTGCCGGAGACGAACGGATTCCCGTTTACATTGATTCCGCAACCGAAAACGAAGAAGATATACGAAATTTGCAGATTAAAACGCTGGACGGCAAAACAATGCGCCTGGGAGACATTGCCAAAATAGAGCGCACTTTTGCAGAACCGCAACGAAATGGCTTTTTCGTAAACGGCAGGCCGGCACTGGCAATTTGCATAGCTATGGAGTCTTCTGCTATCGTACCTGATGTAGGTAAAAATGTAGATGACAAACTGACTGAAGTGATGAAAAACATTCCAGTAGGATTACATACTGAAAAGATTTTCTTCCAACCAGATAAAGTTACCGAAGCAGTATCTTCTTTTATGTGGAACCTCGTTGAGTCTGTAGCAATTGTTATTCTGGTACTCATCTTTACCATGGGACTGCGTAGCGGAATCATTATCGGGTTCGGTCTTGCGCTTACAGTCGCTGTTTCGTTTCCAATTCTGCTTGTTTGTGGTACTACGCTGCAACGTATCTCCTTAGGTGCGTTTATCGTAGCGATGGGAATGCTGGTAGATAATGCAGTCGTCATAATGGACGGTATTCTAATCGACAAGCAACGCGGATTCGGCCCCAAAACTTATTTATACCGCATCGGTAAAAATACTGCCTTGCCATTATTAGGAGCCACCATTATCGCCGCTTCAACATTCCTATGCGTTTACCTGTCGCCAGATTCGGCAGGTGAGTATGCCGGTGACCTTTTTTTGGTATTATGCGTAAGCCTGCTGGCAAGTTGGGTTCTTGCTCTGATACAGGTTCCTATTTGTGCAAAGGCATGGCTACCGAAACGGGCAAAAGCAGTCAATAGCAATGTGCTTAATTCTCCTGCACACCGCTTTATCCGTCGCACTATCAGTTTTTTAATTGACTATAAGAAGACTGCAATTACAGTGGCTGTTTTATTATTAGTGATAAGCATCTTTGGCATGACAAAGATTAAAAACCTTTTCTTCCCCGACTTTGATTACAAGCAATTTGTCGTAGAGTGCTTTTTCCCTTCTGCAACTGACGCAAATAAAGTGCGTGACTGTCTGCTGGAAATGAGTGAAGAGATTAAACAGAATCCCGCTATTGAGAGAGTGGCTATCAGCCAAGGGTGTGCTCCTGCTCACTACTGTCTGGTGCGACCGATGACTTCGGGCGGCGACTGCTACGGCGAATTAATAATCGACTGCAAGGACTACAAAACCGTATTGGAACAAATTCCACAGGTACGAGATAGCCTTCGAAAACAATACCCAGAAGCATATATTAGAATCCGGAAATATAACTTCTCAATCTCTACTTCTCATACTGTTGAAGTGGAATTTGCAGGTCCGGACCCAGCAGTCCTGCGCCAATTGAGTGCTCAGGCAGAAGAAATTATGCAACGCTCGCCATATATAGACCCATACTCCGTTCAAAACAACTGGAAACCAACCGGCAAAACCCTCGTTGCAAAATACAACGTCCAAGACGCTTTGCAATCAGGTATAGAACGAAGCGACGTTGCCAATGCTTTGCTGGCATCAACCGACGGAATGCCTGTCGGAGTTCTGAATGACCAAGACCGCATGGTTATGTTAAATATGCAAATTCGCAATGACGGTGGTAGCCAGATAAAGGACTTCAGAGAAATTCCAGTGTGGAGCATGATGAATGCTCATCTTTCGAACGAGGAACTGCAGAATGCTCTCTCTGGTGGTAATGCGATGAGTGAATTACAGGACAAAGTATTTCGGGCTGTACCACTCGGCAGCGTTGTCGATAGCATAAAGATAGATTGGGACGAAGACCTGGTGTTGCGTCTAAACGGGCAGCGCGTTATTGAAGCAGAATGCGACCCCAATCCAAATAATGCGTATGCAACACCTGCCAAAGCTGTTAGTTCCATTCAAGATGAAATAGAAGCCATTCCTTTACCCGACGGATACACAATGCGCTGGGTTGGCGAAGGTGAGGTTCAGGGAGAAGCAATCGGCAATCTGATGAAATTCGTGCCAATTACCATTTTCCTTATTCTGTCAATTTTATTACTGCTATTCAACAACTGGCGGAAAGTTATTCTAATTTTACTATGTTTTCCGTTCGTTTTCTGCGGCATCGCACCTTCGCTACTGTTTACCGGTCAGCCAATGACATTTATGTCAATTATCGGCATGATGGGACTTATCGGCATGATGGTCAAGAACGCAATTGTGCTGGTCGATGAAATAAACAGGCTTCAAATTAAGGAAAAGGCAGATCCATATACTGCTGTAGTTGAGGCTACAGTATCACGCGTACGACCTGTTCTTATGGCATCGCTGACAACAATAGTCGGCATGGTTCCGCTTGTTGGGGACCCTATGTATAACTCAATGGCAATTACAATCATGGGAGGTCTTACAGTTGGCACAATTATAACACTCGTCCTACTGCCTCTATTCTATTCAACGCTGTTCCGCATACGGAAATCATCTAATTTATAAACAAAAGATAATCATATGAATTTTAAGAATATAGTTATTTCGTGCTGCGCTATTCTGCTTATTTCTGCAAGCAGTACTGCCCAAGAGCAACTTCGCCTTTCTCTAACAGATTGCCGACAAATGGCACTTACCAATAGCGAAGAAATGCAGCAGGCAAACATTGCACTTCAACAAGCAAAACTTGACAGGCAAATTGCCAAAACGGCTTATCTGCCTAAATTAGACGCATCGGCAACAGGCGCTTACATTCTTCCAGACATGGATATGATGGGTATGAAATTGAGAATGCGCGGCACATATATGGCCGGCATAAATCTGACGCAACCGATTTATACGGGTGGAAAGATTAGAACAGGACATCGGATGGCTGCCATTGGAGAGGACGTCGCAAATGAGAAACGGCGTATGACCCGTATGGACCTGCTTGTAGAAGTTGACAATGCGTATTGGACGTACATAGCGGCAAAACAGAAAGTGAGAATGCTGGAAACGTACTGTGCGCAAATGGATACGCTTTACAAACAAACAGAAACAGCACTTATGGCTGGATTGGCAACAGAAAATGATCTGCTTCGCATCGACACCAAGCGTACTGAGATACATTACCAATTACAAAAGGCTCGGAACGGAACTGACTTATGTCGCATGTCACTATGTCGCATTATAGGTGCTGGTTCTGATTCTCAAATAATTGCAACCGACACGACTTTTACTGTTTCACAACCTGGCATTCTTGATTCAAGTATAAATTCCCGCCCCGAAATACATCTGCTTGAAAAGCAAATTGCCGTTAGTAAAGAAAAAATCACTATGGAACGCGCAGAAATGCTACCAACTATTGCACTAACTGCGAGTTATATGTACTATGGCAATATAAAACTGAACGGTATGACCAATACTGGCAGCTCAATGGTTCCATTTTCACAGAAATTCAACGACGGTTTAGGAATGGCTATGCTCTCTGTTCAGATACCTATTTTCCATTGGGGAGAAGCTCGTAAAAAAGTCCGAAAAGCAAAATATGAAATGCAAAACGCCGAACTTGACTTGCAAAAGAATGCTAAATTATTAAATATCGAAATCAAACAGGCAATTCTAAATGTGCAGGACGGTTACAAACTAATACAGACAGCGGAGAAAGGGTTAGAGCAGGCTCAGGAAAATTTGAGAGTAATAACTAACCGCTATACAGCTTCAATGTCGCCACTGACGGATATGCTTGATGCTCAATCTCAATGGCAACAGGCTGAGAGCAATCTGATTGAAGCGCAGACTCAATATAAAATCTACGAAACGGACTATCGAAGGGCGATGGGTATTTTGGATTTTGAAAATTAACTTTCTTATTAAACCCAAATCGGGACAAATATAATCTATTTTATCTGAGAATTTTACCCAATTCTTTTGTAAATCTGATTTTACTGCATCCCACCAAAAAGCCTTACTCCTTTGGGAAATTCGGAGTTTTAACAACTTTGAAACCGTCAACTATAAAGGCTGCGGAAAGGTCTGAACGACTGGCAAGAAACGCCATCGACTTTTCCAAGCCCATAACCATAAACGCCGTTGCATACGCATCTGCAAGCATACAGTTAGGGGCTATAACCGTTGCACTGAGAATCTCGGTTTGCTCTGGATAGCCAGTTTTAGGGTTAATAATATGTCCAAACCTTCTTCCAGTTGAGTCCGTCTTGAAATTGCGGTAGTTGCCTGAGGTTGCTATACCGCAATCTGACACACTGATGTCAAGCATCCTGCTTTGCAGAATGCCCCCCTCTACAACTTCCGGCTTATCTATCGACACTACCCATTTACTTCCATCGGCATCAGAAGTGCTCGCTACAATCTCACCGCCAATCTCAACAAGATAGTACTCAACGCCATTACGCCTAAGCATATCAGCAATAACGTCACAGCCATAGCCCTTTGCTATAGCACTGAAATCAAATGTCATCCTGACATCTGGCTTTACTAACTTTCCATTATCCAACTTAACCTTATCAATTCCAACAAATTGCAAAATAGAATCCACCTCTGCATAATCAGGAAGGTTGCCACTCTTATACCCAAATCCCCACGCATTTATCAATGGCGACAACGTTGGGTCAAACGCTCCTCCCGTTTCCTTATTTATCCTCAAAGAATTAGAGAACAAGGTATCAATATACTCGTCAACAGAATCACTTTCATTAGTGTTAATTGCCGATATAATTGATTTTTTATTAAATGGCGAAACACTTAATTCAATGTCACGAAACAGAGACTGAATAGAGTCCGACAAATCTGCATCACTATAATAAACGATATTAAACGTCGTTGCCCATACCACGCCGCCACACTCAAAACGCTCAACCTTTTTCGGCCCCTTAACAGTAAAGACTAAAATTATGCCAATCACACCTATCAGGGCCAAAATCAATGCCCTATTTCTTTCTTTTTTTTCCATAAAATCAACAATTACTACAAATTTAATAAAAATTCCTACAAATTATTTTGTTTCCATTATAAATAATCATACTTTTACACCCATAAGACCATTATTTGAATATTTAACTAAATTCTAATTATATGAAACCATCTTATTTGTTTTTAGCAACAGGCTTTGAAGAAATAGAAGCCTTGGGAACTGTTGACGTTCTACGCCGTGGCGGGGTTGAAGTGAAGACAGTATCAGTTACATCAGAAAAAATTGTTGTTGGCGCTCATCAGATACCTGTTGTTGCCGATTTAACTATAGAGGAAATCGAAGAAGCAAACTGGCTAATCCTTCCAGGAGGGCTTCCAGGAGCAACAAATCTATATGAATGCGAAACTCTTAGAGAACTTCTAACATCACACAACGCAAAAGGAGGTAAGATCGGTGCTATCTGTGCTTCTCCAGGCGTTGTCCTCGGTCAATTGGGTCTGCTCAAAGGAAAGACTGCAACTTGCTACCCAGGATTTGAAAAATTCTGCGTGGGTGCTAATATGAAGGACGCAAGAAGCATTGTTGACGGAAATATCGTTACTGCAAATGGTCCGTCTTCAACACTTAATCTCGGATACGAAATCCTTAAGATTGAAAAAGACAGACAAACTGCTGAAAAGACAATGCAAGATATGCTTCTGTTCCCTAAACAGCAAACATACTTCTTCTAAATTATAGAAAACAAACACAAGGGGCTGCATCAAAATCAAAACGATGCAGCCCCTTTGCTTTATTAGCATCCACTGCAAATAAAAGCGGGCGATGAAAAATATCCACCACCCGCTTTCCACAAATAGCTATGAATTACCTCTTTATAAACTTAGTTGTCAAAACGTTTCCGTCAATATCAACGGCTCTGACGATATAGATACCTTTGACAAGTGGCATAACGTTCAATTCATTTTCTTGCTGAATATCAGCAACCATCATACCAGAAGTTGAGAACACACTGATTCGGGCAACATCTGCACCAACGACAGAAACTGTTCTACCATTATAAACCAACTTCGCTTCTGACTGCTCTACAATTCCCTCAACGCCTGACGGTTTTCCGCCTTCGTAGGTGTAGTAAGCAACTCCTTGTCCTTTAACGCATACCCAGATGTCGAGAATGCCGCCAGAATTTCTTGTTGACTGGCAGATAGACGTTACTCGCTGATCGTTTCCTGCAGAACCAAGACCTTTTTCAGGATAGAAGAAATTGCTCTTTTCCGCTGATTCAATACCGTTTGTAACGTCAACCAATACGAAGCCACCGTTGGTGTTTACACTCTTATATGTTGTTGCCGCAACGTATTTGCGTTTTCCGAAGTTGAATATCTTCATCGCCGTGCCATAGTAATTGCCGTTCAAAGCAGAGATATTCATTGTTTTTTGAGCAACACCTGATGAGTTAAACAAAGTTGGGACAACATCTTTTGCTGCCAGCCAGAATGAGCCGTCTCTATTAGCCACCACTTCTGCGGAACCACGACCGTCACCTCCCGCAAATGCCGTGCCGTTAGCGTTCTTCAGCATAATTGTTTGAGGTGTTGAACTTACACTGCCGTTAGATATTGTGTAGTACATTACTCGGTCTGTATTTTGATTGTTAATCCAGAATCTGCCGTTTTGCAAGTTGCCGCTTGCTGAAAGAGTTGCTCCGCATTCAACGCCGCCGTGCGTTGAATCACTTACAACTGCAACCGGCTTAGAAGTGTCGCTGTCCCAACGGTAGATAGTTAAAGCATGGTTTGCTGCAGAAAGACTTGATGCAAACAACTTTCCGTCAAATGAAATTATGCTTGAAATTTTCAATAGAGAACTTGCAAGACCATCTATATTCAAGTCGCCCTTGTATGCACCAGTATTAGCATCAATGATTTTCACAATAGGAGTACCCCATGGATTTCCGTGGAGAACATATAGTTTTCCATTCAAAAAAGCAATGCTTCTAACTGCTGGGTCGGTAAGATTCATCCAAGAAGGAACGGAAGTGTTTCCTGAATAGTTCCATACTTCGGTCATTTTTGTAACATTGTCGTCAAGTTCCATCTTCGGTGTTGCATTTCCTGTAATGCTTACGCTGACAGGTTCTGCACCAGTTGATGTTGCAGTAAGCGTTGCAGAGTGCGTTCCTGCTTGCTTCGGATAATATTTGATAGTGACGCTTGACGATGTGTTTTTAGCGATTGTTGCTGTTGACAATCTGAAATATTCAGCATCAGCACCAGAAAGAGCCAACTTGATGTCGCCTGTAAGGTTAGTGCCAGAGATTGTTACGGAAGCCGTTGACTCTGACCATGTTTCTCCAGATATTGAAACGCTTGATGTGGAAGTCTTCAGTTCTGGTCCAGCAGGTTGTATCGGTTGCGGATTGTAAGATGGCACAGAACCGAACTTATAATATGCCATACCCTGGGTAGTTGAGCATACCCAAGCCTCTACGTAAGTATTACCATCAGTATCAACATAGCAGTCACCTGTACAGCCAGTATTTCTTGAAGTTGAGCCAAGGCCTGCGCTCGGATAATCGCCAACAGTAACAGTTTTACTGTAATCACCAGCCTCATCAATAGTAAATCTCATTCTACCAGCCTTATAAGTAGAAGTAGCATCGCCTGCGACCCTGTTATTAAAGACAAGATTTGCGGCATATTTATTTCCTTTCCAATTAAATTCATGGTGAGATGCACCCCATGTTTCGCCTGTATTTACAGAGCATTTCTTAACTGCAACGCCATTATTATTGGTCATCCAAGTTGGGTGACAGTCCTTTCCGTCAATCCACCAACCTCCAGACTTTGTATATGCTCGAGTTGTAGAACTTGTCTTCAATTGAGTAGAGCCGTCAGTAGTTGTATTTATAGTCTTTGCTGACCATGAATCTCTACTTTTGTGATATTCAATTATCCTTGTCGTAGAACCGTCATCATTAGCGAAAGTTACGCAAAGATTTGCCCAAGAGCCAGACAGTTCCATACAATCACCGAGGCGGGTAGCACCACGCAAATCCGATGTCTTATAAAGCACATAAGGAACAGCATTATCGCTATCCCAAGCATATAGTGTCAAACTTTCACTCTTACCTGAAGTGGCAAGATTACAAGCAACGACGTGGCCGTCAATAACCTTAACATCACAGAAAGCCAATGTTCCGCCACCAACGCCTGTCTTGTCAAGATTACCAAGGTCTGCCCCTGTCTGAGCATTGATAACCTTAATATCTGTATGATTATAGACACAGTATAATTTGCCATTCATATAAGCGAAATTACGTACCTTTGACGCATCCCAACCCTTTTGTGTCTTGGTATTCTTTGTTCGGAGAAGTTCCACTTTTCCGACATATTCAACGGCTGAGGCTTAACGTTAGCCGTAATAGTAATGACCTTTTCAAGACTCCCAGACTTCACTCGGATAAAGAAATCATAGTCAACAGCAGTACCGCCCTTACCGTATGTACCAACAGCATCAGAAATAAGGAATTGAACATTTACTGTACCGCCTGTTTTTCCAAGATTTGTCTTGTCTGGTTTAAAACGTCCAGGAGTAATGGAACCTACTGTAATGTCATTATCCAAATCTTTACCAGTTACCGTGAATGATAATGTTGGATGCTCGCCCTGGATACATTCAAAATGAAGAGAAGACTTAGAAACAGTAAGCGTAGGATTTTTAACAACAGTTTCTGGAGGAATAGCGACACAACCCCAATAGAATACTCCAATATTGGCATGACCATTGCTATATCCAGGCCAGTCGTAAGTTGAGTATCTACCATCCCAGTTTGGATAGTTAGCAGCATTATAGTCTCCATACGGGTCATGGCAAACAAAAGACCCTGTTCTCGCGCTCATTGCGCCTGTACGAGAATCCGCTTGAGAATTTGAACGAAAACCAAGAACTACGTGACCACCTGTTCCGTTCTTTAGACATATTGTATAAGGTCTGTTTGCACTTGACTCCTTACAGAATGTTGCCCAACTGCTTTCAATGTATGAATTTTTCATACCATTATTCTTATAGAAATTGTGCATAGTAGAATTCGGGGAACCACTATTCCACATATATCCATAACCTCCACCAACGTTTGAACTGCCGTTACCTGACGCACGCTTGTTAAAAGTATAACCTGTTTTTGGCGAAGTATAGTCACGGCCAACATACCAAGAATAATAGACGTTACCCACACCACTTGCACGAGAAGTTACAGCCTTAGGTGTAAGCATTTTATAGTAACCAAGGAGCATACATGAAGAAGACGGAGCACAGCATACATATCCATAACCATAGTTTCCATCATACGATGAAGGAGTATCCCAAACCTGATTGATATAAGGAATATCCAAAGCGCCGATAGAGCCTTCTCTCATTGGCCCGTCGGCTGTCTGCTTTGATGCTGTTGGGATAACTTTCTTAACTTTAGTCAGGTCAAGCCCAAGACGCTTACCGAATTTAACATTACCGATAGAAACCAACTTCTCTTCAGAAACGATAGCCTTGCCCATCTTCATCTTTGAAAGACCTTTCTTTGCACCTGTAGCATAGGAAACAAGCAAACCGCCGTCTCTCGTTCTGCATAGGTCATACGGGTAATCAGAAGAGGTAGAAAGTACCTTCATATTGGCACCATTGTATGCAATTTTCACAACCGATGCACCAGTAATCGCCATTTCATGAGCACCTTCCGGACGCGAAAAATACAAATTCCTTGAATCAGCATCCCATATAACAGAAACGCCTCTGCCAAGTTGATAATTTGCCCTTGAGAAACGGTCAACAACAGTCAATGTTCCGTCAACCTTTTGATAAGCCAACTTCTTGCTGTCTGGAGACCAAACTGGCTCATAAGGGGCTGTTCCTTGCACTTCAATGACTTCCTTATAACCTGTTGCCAAATCTACAATAAACGAATCTCCGTTAATATTAGAATAAGCAGCAGACTTTCCGTCAGGCGAAATATTTACAATATTCACATATTCACCCAAATCAATATATCTGCGGTTGTCACCATTGCGAATAACGAGGTTATTACCAACAGTATATACCATTGTTCCGTCGTCGCTGAACGAAACCTGTCCGCATTGTATATCTGAATGCTGCTCAAGCAGAGTGACTTTTCCTGTTTCAATGTCAAGGATAGCCGGAGCCTGCTTATAATCGTCAGTAATACTCTTGAATCCAAGAGTTTTGCCATCCTTGCTCAGTTTGGTATATGCACCACAACCGAGGCCGGTATAGAGGGTTCTAACCTCTTTACCGCTAACTAAATAAATTTCAGAATTGCGGTTATTCGTGGCAACAATTCCCTTTGCCGCTTCCTTGGGACTACATAAGAAGCCCATCTCCGCAACCTCATAACTGTTTATCTGCGACTTGGCAGGTAAACCCATAAAAAGTATTATTGCTATGAGCATCGAACTCTTCATGGTTGATTTTAAGAGTCTTTTTATTTTCATAATAGATTATTTAGGTTATTACATTTCAGGTTATTAGATATTCACACGCTTCAAAGTTATAAAAGAATTTTATAAAAATATCCATTACAAATATTAATTTTTGTAAAAAGAAAGATTATTAACATTAAGTCAAGGCAAAACTGCAAAAAAAGAGACATAAACGCATCATAAAGCCTGAAATAAGTTGCAAAAAATCAACAAAAATAATTTTATTATTAATTTTGCATAATATAGGATGCGGTTCGGCATAGTCAAGTTTGAAAACGTTGTTTTTAACTTGTCTCTGCTCTCTCCTTTCACTATATTTGCATAATATAGGATGCGGTTCGGCATAATCAAGTTTTAAAACGTTGTTTTTAACTTGTCTCTGCTATATCCATTCTCTATATAATAATTGAATAATATGAACGAAGCACAACTAAGTCAATTATACCTACGCGATACGGCAAAAGAAAATGGATGAATTATATCCCAACGTTCCATTCATTGTTCTAACCCCTTTTCAAGGGAGGTATCACGACGATTGGCTAATGAGGACTTTTTTCTGGTGTTGACTATGTGTTCAGTTGGCTCGGAAATGTTGACTTGCTTCTGGCTATAATAAAACTTATGGAGGACAAGATGAATGCAGATAACGACATTCTTGAAGTTGGACTGCAAACAATCATTCTTGTTGAAGACTCCGTAAGATTCTATTCTTCCGTACTTCCGCACCTATACAAATTCTTGCTCAAGCAATCACTTATATTCTCAACAGAAGCCCTCAACGAGCACGAACAAATGCTCAGAATGAGAGGCAGACCAAAAGTCATGCTTGCGAGAAACTACGAAGAAGCCTTAGAATTGTATGAAAAATACAATAATAGGATTCTTGGTGTCATTTCTGACGTTTCCTTCAGTAAAAAAGGCATAAAGGATAAAACTGCCGGTATTGAACTTGCAAAGGAAATAAAAAAAAAGAGACCCTTATATTCCTATTATTCTGGAATCTTCCGAATCGGAAAATATCAGATATGCAGAAGAATTGGGTGCCTCTTTCATTGACAAAAACTCAAAGAAATTCCCAGTAGATTTAGGGAATGCCATAACCAACAACTTCGGTTTCGGTGCCTTTGTTATTAAAGACCCAAAAACAGGAGAGGAAGTTATGCGCATAAATAACCTCAAGGAATTTCAAAACAATGTTTTTAAAATACCGCCAGAATCATTACTATACCACGCATCACGAAATGATATTTCAAGATATATTTATACTCACGAGCGATGTTTCCAATAGCGGAAATTATTCAGGCCCACCGATTTAGAGATATTGACAAAGCACCTGAAGTTAAGCAATTTTTCTTTGACCTTATTGTCAAGTACCGCAAAATGAAGAACCGCGGAGTTGTTGCAATCTTCAAGAAAGACCGCTTTGACTATTACTCAAACTTTGCACGTATCGGACAAGGCTCTCTGGGAGGCAAAGGCAGAGGTCTTGCTTTTTTGACTCAATCATAAAGAAAAACCCTATTTGCGACAATTTCAATGGTGTCAGTCTTCAAATTCCTCGAACTATTGTCCTATGTACGGACATTTTCGACGATTTTATGGAGGAAAACAACCTATACCCGTGTGCTCTTTCCGACATTCCTGACGAAGAAATTCTGCACAATTTTCTTGAAGCGAACTTGCCAAAGATACCTAAAAGAGGATTTCTTTGCACTATTTGAAGTTGTCAACAAACCTCTCGCAGTCAGGAGTTCAAGTCTTCTCGAAGACTCACACTATCAGCCATTTGCCGGAATATATTCCACTTATATGATTCCTCATCTGGATGACAAATACGAGATGCTCAGACTTCTTGAAAATGCGATAAAGGGCGTTTATGCATCTGTATTTTTCGCAGACAGCAAGGCATATATGACTGCGACAAGCAACCTAATAGACCAGGAAAAAATGGCGATAATTATACAGGAAGTTGTTGGAAAAGAATATGACACCAAATATTACCCGTCATTCTCAGGAGTTGGAAGGTCGCTAAACTACTACCCTATCAACGATGAACATCCCAAAGACGGAGTTGCAGAAATTGCCGTTGGTTTGGGAAAATATATCGTTGACGGAGGCTTTCTTTGAGATTCTCACCAAAGCATCTAACAAAGTGCTTCAGACAAGCACCTTGGACCTTGCTCTACGCGACACCCAAACTAAATTCTACGCACTCGATATGAATGACATTGACGGCAACTTTTCTGTCAATGACGGCGATAATATCCTAAAACTGCGTATTCAAGACGCAGCGGACTAATGGCAGTCTTAAATACATGGTATCAACTTTTGACCCTGCAGACCAAATTATCCGCGATAGCGTGACTATGGCTTTGGAAGAAAAAGTTGTAACCTTTGCTAACGTTCTACAACACAACGTTTTCCCTCTGGCAGACGTTGTTGACTTTATGCTCCAGCAAGGCGAAAAAGAAATGCAAAGACCAGTTGAGATAGAGTTTGCCGGAAATATCGACATTACAGAAGAAGGCAAAGGAGCAATATACTGGCTGCAAATCCGGCCTATCGTTGACAGGAAAGAAATGCTCGATGAAAAGATAATGGAAACCAGCGATAGCGAATTGATCCTAAAAACCCATTCTGCCCTCGGACATGGAACGATGGATAATGTTAAGGACATTGTTTATATCAAACCAGAATGTTTCTCTATGTTCAACAATCCAATGATTGCACGTGAAATAGAAAAAATAAACCGTCAGTTCGTATCCAGAGAAGAAGGATATATACTAATCGGTCCTGGCAGATGGGGTTCAAGCGACCCTGCTCTTGGCATACCTGTCAAATGGCCTCATATATCAGCAGCAAGGCTTATAGCAGAAGTATCGTTGCCGAATAACCGCATTGAGCCGAGCCAAGGAACACATTTCTTCCAGAACCTCACATCGTTCGGTGTTGGATATTTTACTATCAACAACCAATCAGGAGAAAATATCTACGATGTGGACTTTCTGGAAAGCTGCCCTGCTTCATACGAATCGGACAATATAAGAATCGTTCATTTCGAGGAGCAACTAACAATAGGAATAAACGGAAGAACTGGCCTGGGAATAGTTGTTAAACCTAATAATAACAAGTAATTATATAAAATGGGAGTTTATAATTTCATAAAAAGAATGTTTGGATTTTCTGTAGAAGACGAAGAGGATGAACAAGTTGAGCCAACTCAACCTGAACCATATATCAACCCCTTTAAAAAGGAAACGCCCAAAGCTGAAGCGACAGAAGTCACTCCAGCTGAAACTACTGCAGACCATGAAAGCAGCCTAAGCGACGAAATAACGAATAAAATTATCGAAATTCTAAACGCAGGCCTTCCAGACTATGCTAAAAGCAGTATTGACATCAATGCTGAAAAAAGAAATTCGTAAACAACCTACTTGGCGAAACCCTTAATTCTTTCTCACAAAAAGTAAAGGCTACTGCTACCGACAGCATTAAATCAAAGCAAAGAGGCTGAAATGATAAATATTGAAAAAGAAAAAGCAATTATCGAGAAATCTTTAAGCGAATCAAAAACAAAAATAGAAGAACTCCGGACAAGGCTACAAAGTTCCGAACTGCAACGCAATGCAGCTAAAGAAAGAATTCAGCAACTTGAAAACAGAGTTAACTCTGCCGAGGCTGAACGAGACCAATTCCAACTGGAAACAAAAAGCCTTATGAACAAACTGAAAGTTGCATCATTCAATAATGATGCCAACAACTCTCTAAACGAAGAACTCGACAGATTAAACAAGGAAAAAGAAGAATTAAAAACAAGTCTCGATAATGCACAAAAGGAAATTGCTGACAAACAAAGCAGCAACGAGGCAAACATTGCGGCTATTGCAGAAAAAGACAACACAATTGCGGAACTGCAAAAGCAACTGGAAATTATAAACGAGTCTATACAGCAAGACAACTCAAAAGAGACTATAGAGAACCTGCAAAAAGAAATCAAATCCCTAAACGGAAAAGAAATAATTTTATGCAGGAAGATTTCAACAGTAAAACAGCAGAAAAAAAGATAACACTATTTCAGAACTGCAGACACAGATTGGAGTTCTTAGCGATGCTGTTGACAAAGACAAAAACAAGGAAATAATTTTAGGACTTCAAAAAGAAATCACATCATTAAACGACAGAAACTACTCCATTCAAGAAAAATGCAATGACAAAATAGAAGAAATTGCAAAACTTGAAAAGGAAATAAGCACTTTAAACGAGAAACTTGCTATCCTGTCAAACAGTAGCAACGCTCTTGCTGAAAAAAGACGCTACAATAGCAAAAATGACATCTATTGAAATAGAACTCAATCAAAAAGTCAATGATATGAGCATTCTTCTCAAAGATCAAAATGAAGAAATTTCACGCTTAAAAAGGTGACAATGATGAATTAGAGAAGCGACATAAAAGCAACTAAACATGCCATTACAAACGAAACAGAAGTTCATAAAGCGGAAGATATGAAACTCCGCCAGGAGATAGAACTGCTACGCTCTAAAAATAAGGAATTGCAAGAAACAATCAAAAAGGAAAAGCAATCAAAAGTAATTTCTTTTGAAGACCCTGTTCCTGTATTCAAACCAGAAAAGAAAGAGCAAAAGCAACAAAAGAAAGAAACCACAAAAAAAGAAAGAAAAGTTGTTTCTGCCATTGACTATTCAACGACAATAGCGACTGGCTGCTGCCGACACCTCCAACATTAATTATTCCTATCGAAAAGGAAGAAGAAGAAAAAGTTGAGCAACAACGAAAAACTGACAAACCACACCCGGCACAAATGCAACTTTTTTAAATGCTGAGATACATATATATAATTGCTGGAACAATCTGCGTCATTATTGGAGCAATCGGTGCATTTGTCCCCCTGCTTCCCACAACTCCATTATTCTGCTTGGCTTGTAAGCAGCTATACGAAGTTCTGACAGACTTTACAACTGGCTTCTGAATCAGAAAATTCTCGGCTCTTACATTAGGAATTTATGGAAGAAAAAGCAATACCCAAAAGAGCTAAAATTGTAGCACTTGTTATGATGTGGGCTTCAATGCTATTCTGCATTCACTTCATAGCAGAACCAATATGGCTGAAATTTCTTCTCGCAATAGCAACAATAGCAATTTCTCTATATATAATGTCATTCAAGTCAAAATAAAAAAACGCCAAAAAGGGGTTGCATCAAAATTTGACACAACCCCTTGTAATCACACTGTAATAAATAATATTATTCTTCTAAAGTACAGATTGAAACTCGGTTCCAGTCTGGTTCTGAGAACATGTCACCAACGCCTTGACCTTCTGCAACTATCCTATCTGCAGAAATCTTATAAGTCTTAATGAGCATATCCTTAACAGCATTAGCACGTACATTTGCTATTCTTGCATTAACTTCTGCACTACCTTCTGGAGAAGCATAACCCTTAATGACAACCTTTGCTTCTTTATGATTTTTTCATATATGTTGCAACGCGTTCAACGTTAGGACGTCGAAGCATCAATTGTGAATCTGCCCTGACGGAAAGTAACCATTGATTCCATTGCTTTATTAACAGTTGTCTCCACTACAGTCTCAACAATTTTTTCAGGCTCTCTGTTCTGGCAATCTGTCAAAGCCTTTTCAAGATCATTGATTCTCTTATTTGCACTGTCAAGTTCACCTTCCTTAGTAGTAAGATCAGAACGCAATTGATTTATCTTACCATTCAACTCATCAATTTGGCTTTGGTTATATAAATCAGCATAAGTAAAGTGATGCTTGCCGTGACTTGTCTTGAAATGGTAAAGCGATGCCTGCTGTCAACTCAAAATTTGCCTGGTTTGAATTGAACTGAACAGATTGAGTATATTTGTTACGGCCTTCAATATTGTAAACAATAGCCGGCCTGATACCAAGTGTCCAGGCCTTTTCTTCTCCAAGATTGAAATTAAGATTAAGACCTAATTTTGTAGTCATACAGTTATAGTCACTTCCATCGGCTTCATAAGCACCATAAATATGCCCCCAACTCAATTCCTCCCTATTGCCTCTATCTCAAATAATCTCGGTTCTCCCTTGTACTTTCCGAAAAGATTCATCAGGTTAAGGCCTCCTATAGCAGAAAGATTGTGAGAGTCAAATGCTGTCCTTGTTCCTCTATAACCGAGCACTCCAGATGTATTGATACCGAAATCAACGCCTAAGCCTAATTTGAAAACAGGGGAGTGAACTGCTTGTAAACATCAACTCCAACGATTGGACGGATGTTATCTCCAATGCTGTAGGGATGACCTAACGTTTGGGTAACACCTGCATTTAAACCAATTGACCAATTGTCACGGAATTTTGTTCCTGTCAACGCTTTTTGATTTTCAGCCACCATTGAGCCGCTTAAACATGCAACACAAAGGGCACTTAGTAATAATTTTTTCATAGTAAAAATCTTTAATGTTTATTATGATTCTATTATAGAAGAACAACTTATATTATAATTTGTTTAAAATATTCATTTAAATTATACTGAGACGTCTTGGTTTTTAACAAAATCATTTGCAAATATAACCATTTTCCAATAAGAGCTATACTATTAATCAAAAAAAATTCTTATGTATGCATTTCTAAACATTTCTAAACTGGTAATAAGTTCTATAATATTGACCATACAAAAAGCGCAGGCAACCTTTCGAACAGATTCCGAAAAGTTGCCTGAACCCTCAAATTATTCCTCAAAAATTATTCAACTAAAAACGGTTCTGTAACTTCAGACACACCATTTTCGTTAAATGTTTCTATCGCAAAATAATAACTTTTGACCTACTGTTAGCGATTTCATAAATAATTCATTCTTATCATAAACCATCCATGAACTATACAATTTATCAGAGCAATTCCCCAAAGAACATTATATCCCTGTGCAATATCCTCTTGTCATCCTGACGGACGGCCTTGAAGCCTTTCGGCTTTGCAGGAGCCTTGCCTTCTCCATTTCCAAATACTCTTATTTCAGAAATAGCAAGAGATGGTGTAGGCACCTTAACATTCTTGTACCTAACAAAACGCACCTTTTCTGGAACATCAAGTTCTGTATAGTCATTAGGTGTATCTTTGAAACTGCGTGACTTATCAATAATCTTATGCCACTCCTTGCCATCTAAAGAGCCTTCGATATAATACCTGTGATAAAGGCCTGTGTATCTGCCATACATATCACTCTTATAATCATGGAAATTCACTTGAACGGCACAAACCGTTGTCGGTTTTTCAAGGTCTATAAACCCATTGGCTATCATCATTAGAAGAAGCTAACCAGAAAGACTTCGTCTTTTCATCTGTTAGACCAAATATAACATTTCCGTCAACTTCAGAAGATGCTGTTACCCCTTTCTTATAAGAAACGAGCATCCAAATCTAAATTCACCACGCTTTCCTGCAACTGCCGGTGCATAACGTGGATAATCTCCAAAACGAGTATCACAGTACATGATGCCATCCTTATCGAAGCCCATTGGGAACATACACAGACGACGCCCCCAACCAACATTGATTGCCAAAAAGCCATAGAAGTAAAGTGCCAATACATATTGCCCGGACCAAGAACGGTACTACCATGACCTGCTCCATTCATAAAGCCACCAGGTTTATACGATACCGGATTATGCTTCTGGTATGTATAAGGTCCCATAGGAGAATCAGCAACATAAACACCGTCACCATAAACATTAAACTCTGTACCAGGAGCCGCATACTGCATATAGTATTTGCCATTATGCTTTGTCAGCCACGGGCCTTCTATAAATCCTCCTAAATTCGTATCTGTTGTATGATTTTCACCAAATCTCTCCCAACCGTGATTGGCAAGGTCAAGTCCGAAAAGTTCCTTTCTTTCTGACTTCGGCAAAAATCGGCGGTTCGGGTCAAGTTCCATTCCTCTAATTGGAAAAACATTTGAAGAACCCCAGAACATATACGCCCTACCGTCATCATCAATGAACAAGTCCGGATCCTGCAAATCAAACAAGATTCCTGGATGAGCCTTCCAATTTCCTGATTTCGGGTCATCAGAGTACATAACACTCATGCAACCTGACGGGTCTCCCCACATACATACAGAACAGAATCCTTATAGTTATGGGCGGCAAGGGGCGTTACAGCCCTGAGGATACCAATCGTTTGCCTTTATGAAATCCCAATTCTACCGTCCTTTGAATGCCAATAACCGTGTGAACGGGTGACAAACATATAATATTCGCCTCTAAACTCAACAACCGCAGGATCAGCTCCTGACCTATAAGAAATATTTTTTCAGAATGATAAATCATATAGGTATAATCAACATTTAAAGGGTTGCAATAAGTATCCATTCTCAAATTTTGAGCATAGACAACGCTTCCTATTACAAGTAGTACAACTATAGCAAAAATCTTTTCATATTAGTTTTATTTCAATGTAAATACCGCTTTCTTAACACTGTCACTGCTTCCACCAATCATTACCTCAAACTCTCCTGGCTCTGCAACGAACTGCAACTCTGAATTATAAAATTTAAGCAATTGACTGTCAATTGTAAATTGAACAATTTTAGACTCGCCTGCCTTCAACGCAACTCGGCGATAACCTTTCAATTCCTTTACTGAGGTGTTATACTGCGAATCTTATCGTGGATATACAACTGAACAATCTCCTCTCCGTCAACATCACTAACATTAGTAACCTTTACCGAGGCGGTAACTGCTCCACATTCATTAATTTCACTCTTATCAAGAGTAATATTTCCATACTCATACTTAGAATAACTCAAACCGTATCCAAAAGGATAAAGAGGTTCATTAACAACATCTATATAGTTGCTAACATAGCGTGAAACCAAGCGTCAGGGGCCATTGGGCGACCTGTATTCTTATGATTGTAATATATCGGACACTGACCTGTTACACGAGGGAAAGTCATTGTCAACTTAGCCGTTGGATTAACTGCACCACTAAGCACATCAACAATTGCACCAGCAGCATCTGTTCCACCCATCCATACGTTGAGAATAGCATCAGCATACGGTTCTGCATTCTGAAGAGCAAGGGGACGTCCCGTAAATAGGACAACAATTACCGGCTTGCCCGTTGCCTTCATCTTTCTAAGCAAATCCAACTGCGTTTCCGGCAATTCAAGGACAGCACGACTGGCTCCCTCTCCGCTCATTGAAGCAGACTCGCCGAGGGCAACGATAATCGCATCGGCACCCTCAACTACCTTTTCTGCATCTTTGATCATTAAATCTTGTAACTTTCTTACATTATTTTTGTTGTCAGTGAAATTAAATTCTATCTTTTCTTCATCAGCAAGGTTCGCACCGCGGGGGAATAAACAACCTCTACCCCCTTATAACGGTTCTGCAACTCCTCTACAAGTCCGTAAGGCTGATTTGTTTTCACATCAATCCATGAGCCACACATATTCGCTTTTGTATCAGCCAAAGGCCCCACTACGGCTATCTTTTGCGTGGCTTTAAGAGGAAGCACATCGCCATCATTTTTCAATAACACATAGGATTCAGTAGCAATGCGACGTGCCTCTCTTAAATTAGCCTCTGAGAAAATTACCTTCTCTCCTCTTTCCTCATCACAATACTGATAAGGATTATGAAACAAACCTAAATCAAACTTTGCCTCAAGAATTCGACGGCACGCATTGTCAATTTCTGCCTCCGTCACCTTCCCAGACTTATATAAACCTATTAATGAACTGCTATAGAAATCAGCAATCATATCCATATCTACACCGCATTTAAAAGCCTGAAGTGATACTGCACCTTTATCGCCAACACCATGGTTTACCATTTCCTGTATTGCCGTATAGTCTGATACAACAAAACCTTTAAAACCCCAAGCGTCACGCAGTATATCTTTAAGTAACCAAGAATGACCTGTTGCAGGAACGTTTTCAAACTCATTAAAAGAAGTCATCACACTTCCAACTCCTGCCTCTATCGATGCTTTATATGGTTCAAGATAGTAGTTCATGGCTGTTACTCTACTCATATCTACTGGATTATAGTCGCGACCAGACTCAAGCGGCACCATAAAGAGCAAAATGCTTTACACATGCCATCATTGTATTATTTGCTGACAGGTCATCTCCTTGATATCCGCGAACCCACGCCTTGGCCATATCTGACCCAAGAAAAGGATCCTCTCCTGCTCCTTCGCGAGAACGTCCCCAACGAGCATCTCTACTGATATCAACCATTGGACTATATGTCCAGCAAACACCTCCGGTAGTCGCTTCTTCCGACGATATTCTGGCTGCCTTTTTCAACATTTTCTGGCTTAAAAGAGCAAGCCATTCCCATAGGAATAGGGAAACCTGTCTTATAACCTGAACAAACATCAGCACCTATGATAATGGGAATACCCATACGGCTCTCCTTAACGGCAACTTCTTGCAATGCCCTAATGGATTTTACACCATTAATATTAAATATTCCGCCTACTTCTCCGCCTCGAATACGCTCGGCAATCTGACTTTTTTTGCATCTGGCTCAACATTCCCATAACCTGGCAAATTCAACTGCCCGATTTTTTCCTCAATTGTCATCCGACTGAGCAAACCATCTATAAACTCTTTCTTACTTTTTCCGCTTAATTCATCAAACGAAACTCGGATATTGTCTTTTCCCTGGACAGAGAAAAAACTGAACAATAAAATTGGTAATATGTATAGGTATCTTCTCATATTATGGATTTTTCGTCAAAGTAACAGACAATAACCATTATTATCAAGAAAAAACACCCTCAGCAATAATACTATATGTTATAAAACATACTTTACTCACTACTTTTTTACTACTGCACACAATGTTTATAACCTGTATATCAATAGTTTATCCGATTTAAAGTACCCTGCAAAAAAATGCTAAAAATAGATAAAATGCAAATAATTACCTACTACGAATTTGGAATTAATCAAACAATCACTAAATTTGCAAATAAAGATTTAGGAAATTATTAAAAACACATTGGTATGAAAAGACTAATTGCAATATTATTTGCGGCTATTATATGCATCGGGACAGCATCAGCCGTATATGCAGCAAACCAGTGCCCAAACAATAACAACTGCCCAAGAAAAGAATGTCCAAGACAAGCAAACTGCAACCAGCAATGTCCAAACTACAAGGATTGTCCTAACCGTTGCGACAAATGTACCGGCGAATGCCCTCGAAAGGATTGCCCATACTATAATAATCCTGAGAACTGTCCAAACAAGCAGAATTGCCCAAACAAATGTCCAAAACAAAAGAATCTAAAGAACTGCCCACGAAGATAAAGAAGCAGTAAATAACAACAAAAGCCAGTATCCTTTCGATACCGGCTTTTTTAATGGCATTAGGCTTTTCCTATGCCATCAGAACTTCCTCCATATATACAAAAAAAGACCGAGAGGACTCGATCTTTTTGCGGTGCGGACGGGACTCGAACCCGCGACCCCATGCGTGACAGGCATGTATTCTAACCAACTGAACTACCACACCATTGCTGTTTTGCGAGTGCAAAGATAGGCAACAAATTTTAAATCTGCAAGAAATTTCTCAAAAAAATCACTCTTAATGTCATTTTTCCATAAAAAAGACTATTATTACCCTTAAATTAGTATTTTACAATAAAAACTTTTGGAATCAATTTCATGTCAGCAATAGTTTAATTCCCAATAACTCCACAGCAACCATTAAGAAATTTTTTTCTCCTTATAAACAAAAGGCGTGTCTGCTATTATTGACACGCCTTTTGACCTTAATAATTTACCTAAAATGGACTTATTTAATTTTGAGTTTCTTAATTTTTTTGTCAGCATCTGTTGCAGGAACAAGGCTGATAGCAAATCCACCACCTCTTGCCATATACATTTTACAGCATCCTTAAGTTACAAGTCCCTTTTGTTATTACATACTTTTCAGGGTTTTTCTCGTAATCTGCGTCTTTAGCATCAGCATATACTGTTGCAACGTATTTTGCGACCTGCATCCAAGAAATCGAAAGCAACAGGCATTGTGCGCGCATCGCCATTTGTAACGCCGCCAACGAACCAACGCTCTCCACCCTTCTCTTTGCGGGCAGCTATAATGAATTCGCCAGGTTCGGCAGAGAGATATTTACTTTCATCCCAATCAACCGCAACATCCTTAATAAACTGGAATGCATCCATATATTTTTTGATAATGCTCAGGTAGGTCTGCTGTCCATTTGTAGCGGAGAATACATAGTTACATATAGCGCCAATTGATTACATAGTGTTGAATTCACCTTTGACTTCTGTCCTGGAACGAATGTTGACAAATCCATACAGAAGATACCAGGAGTATAATCCATTGGACCACCCTGCAAGCGAGTAAACGGAAGGATTGTCACGTGGTGAGGCAGAGTTCCGCCAAATGCCTGATATTCTGTACCTCTCGCACTTTCGTTACCAACAAGGTTTGGATAAGTTCTGCAAAGCCCTGTAGGACAGGTAGCCTCATGGGCATTAACCATAATCTTATGCTTAGCGACCTCCTTGATAGCATATAGATAGTGGTTATTTGCCCATTGACCATAGTGGTGCTCTCCGCGTGGCAAGATATTGCCAACATAACCGCTCTTAACGGCATCATAGCCATACTTGTTCATCAAGTTATAAGCAACCTCCATGTGACGCTCATAGTTACGCAATGAACCAGATGTTTCATGGTGCATCATCAACTTCATATTTCTATCTTGAGCATATTTGTTAAGCATTTCGATATCGAAATCAGGATAAGGTGTTTGGAAATCAAAAACATAATCCTTTTCATTGCCAATCCAGTCTTCCCAACCGATATTCCAACCCTCAACAAGGAGTTGGTCAAACCGTGTTCTGAAGCGAAATCAATATACTTCTTAACATTAGCATTATTTGCAGAGTGAGTAACATTAGGCTTCAAATTCTTATAGTCTACACTGTCAAGATTAACAGCAGTTGCATCAGAATATGCCCAAGTTCCTTTATTTGTAATCATCTCCCCTCCAAACGCCCATATACTTCGTTGGATGAATCCAAGAAGTGTCTTCAATCTTGCAAGGTTCATTAAGGTTAAGAATAATTTTTTGAATCAAGCACCTTGCGAGCATCATCAACAACCATAACTGTTCTCCAAGGAGAAATGCAAGGCGACATCATGTATCCTTTGTTACCTCTCGCATCTGGGTAAGCCATGACTCGAACGCATTCGCTTTCTCATCATAATTCAGGTGCATAGTAGAATAATTTACGCATGCAGCCTCATGAATATTGATATACAAGCCATCATCAGTCTTCATTTGTAATGAAGTTTGAACCTGTCGGTGAGAAAAACTGTTGTAGAAGCATTATCAGGATTGAGATATTTTGACATTTCTTTTCTGATTTCCGACAGTTTGCATACACAATAGTCATATTCCTGAGTATCATAGTCCCCCGGAATCCAATAAGCCTTATGGTCTCCATTTAGGGTAAAGCGGCTGCGCTCCTCCTTAATAACAAAATAGTTAAGGTTAGCCTGCTCAGGCCACTCATACCTAAATCCAACACCGTCGTTGAAAACTCTGAAACGTATAATCATCTCTCTCTCCTTGCCTTCGGCATTTTGAGACAAACGTACAGCCATTTCATTATAGTTATTTCGGATAGTCTTGGTCTCTCCCCAAACAGGAGTCCACGTTTCGTCAAAAGAAGACCTTGTAACTTTTTCAACCTTAAACTTATCAAGGAAGGACTCTCCTTTTATAAGTTCAACACCAAGAGTACTTGGGCTAATAACTGACTTTCCTTTAAAGTCAACAGAATAAACTGGAGAGCCATTCTCATTAACATCAAAAGAGCGACAAATTTCCGTCTGGTGACGTTTGCACCTCCAGCGCAAACCCACGCTGTTGCTACCATAGTAAACAATGATAGGAAGATTTTTTTCATAGTGCTAATATGATTTTAATGTATTAATTTTTAGTGAGTAAATTAAGGTGAATCCAATTTTTCATTTATTGGTTTTACAAAAGCAAATTAGTTCTCCTTTGCATTTTCAAAGTTACAACTTCATTTTCAATTGTCAATAGCATTTTGATATAATAGTAGTTAATTAATTGTTTTATCACGCTATAAAATAGCAAATTAATACAATTAATAATATTCTAAATAGTAGTAACTAATTAGCCCTTCCGCCAATTGTCTTTACCTTTATTTCAAATTCACTTCGGCTACCATTAGCCATATTTCTATATTTGACCCGATAATTATATATGGTAGAAACTGATCGACGCAAGAATTCTGCAATTTTAGCAGAAATCTTCAATACCTAAGCGTATCAAGGCAAAAACCCTAAGTTCTGTATTTAATCCACTGGTTACTTTCACTCCCCTAAATTCCGGCATCAAAAGCGAATTGAAATCATCTACAAAGTTAGGATAAATAGAAAGGAATGACTCGTCAAAAATCCGATAGAAATCAGATAATTCCTCATTAACAACAGCCGGCGACTTTAGAACAGAAAGCGTTTTTTCTAATCCTTTTGTGCGGACAACATTAATCAAATGACTCCTGAATTTCTCCAGTTGACCAATATAAGAAGAGCATAAATCAACATACTGGCCAATATATAATTCCTTTAACTGATTAGCCTCTTTGAGTTTCACATTAGTATCGTGCAATTCAGCAACAAGTTTTTCAAGCGATTTTCTCGCTTTTTCCACTTTTCTTTTTTCCGAATATACGAAGTAAACGGCGGATGCAAGCAAAATCAGCATTAGAACAAGCGTAATAGAAAAAATTTTCTGCCTACGGCTATCACTTTCCTTTTTTAACTTAAATCCTGAAGAAATTGTAGGCATAACCTCATCTACTGCCTTCAATTTCATCTTCACCTTTGCCCTAAAGACATCGTCAAGAGAAGTATCAATATACTTATAAGCCCTCTCTATATCACCCTCTTCAAAAAGCATCGCCGATAGTTCATAAAGCGACTGATGCTCTCTAACAGGAATCGACATATCACAAATTGCGCTATGCACAAGGCATTTAAGAGCATTGTTTCTATCATTAACGTGCATATACAAATGTGAAAGCAAATAATATAAGATGGCAGTATCATGCACGGATAAATCGCCTTTATTTAGACGGGCATTCATTTCTGTAATACAAGCATCTGCATTTCCTCCTTTGTCACAAATGTAATTAGCCCACAAAAAAGGTAATCCACCGACTCTCGCCGAGTCAAATGAAACATTCTATTTATTGAATGACTAACAATTTCGTTATACTCCTTACTTATACTATCTGAAACAGCGCTTTCAAGCAAACCTCCGTATAATTCACGACGGTTATAAAAATAGCGTCGTTTCTGCTCGCAATCCATATACAAAGTATCAAGCGTATCCTGGATACGGAATGATTCAACATATTGTCCTGCAAGCGTATAGGCACTTTGCAAATTTAATCGGGCATCAATAATTGACTTATTATCACCTGCATATAATGCTTCTTGCTCCTCCTTCATTGCATAAAGGATTGCAGAATCAACATCAAAATTAAGATATTCTCTATATAGATTTGCATACAATAACCGTTTTGCAGAAAAATCATCTCTAGCCGCAGACTTCAACTTTTCAAGATAAAGAAGTTTGCGCCGCTCTATAGTATGCCTGTTTGAGATTCTATCATCAAGTTCCCCAAGCAAATCAGAAACAGCAGAGTCATGGGGGAGAATGAGCGCACCCAATACAAAATAATAATACAAATAGAATATAATATTTCACGGAATCTGGTTAATTAAAATGAAAACTCTTTGCTTCTACAAAAATAATAATTATTTTTAACCTCAAAAAGAGTAATAATTGTAAAATTTTCGCTTTTCACACTCATAATTTTAAACCTACACTAATTTTTTTTTTCTATCTAAAGTAAAACAATGACAAAATAAGGTTAATTATGAAAACGATTAAAATTTATTCCTACTGCTGATTGCTATAATTGCACTATCAGCAACCACACCTAACACATATTCCGCACCAACACCTCTAAACCAATATAACGGATACCGGGGAAATTCCGGCAACCAAGACAAAGAAAAGATAAAAAAGGGAACAGACCCTGACCGAATCGAGAAACCATATAAAGACAAAACTACACTTGGCAACAGAGGAGGAAACTCAGACAAACGATATGACGGTAATAGAAGCAAAAAAGAAAAGATTTTGACAAAGATAAGAACCGCAGACCTATAAGAGGAAACAAATGGTCTGACAACCGCAAAACCAGGCAGACATCACGATTGGGATGATGATGACGGGGAGGACGATGACCGCCGCAAACCAGGCAGACATCACGATTGGGATGACGATGACTGGGATGACGACCGTCACCACGGAAATCACGGGCATTACCGACCAGTAACACCTCCAAGAAGGCCGTATAGGCCAAGGCCACATATAGTCCATCGCCCTACAAGGCCTCACAATTACTGCCCTTACGACCATGCTCCGATACTGAGAACTGTTTTGGGGCTTGAATTCGGATTCCGAATTTATACCTGTATTGACAGGCTTAGAAACACAGGCTATTTTATCGACGGATATAGTGACACGAGGTTTATTTTGCGAAATGTCAAAGAACTTGGGTACAAATGGGAGGACGCTATTCTTTACTATTCCCGAGGAGGGCTTGACAAATGTAAGTTTCTACTACTCGTCTCACAAGCACAGCACAAAAGATACGACAAACTGTACAAAAGGCTTTGCCGAGAATATGGTCGCCCTGTTATGTACACAAGCAGACACAATATGATGGAAGCATCATGGTTTGACGGTAGTGGCAGAAATTTCGTAACTTTGTCATTTAAATATGAAAGGTCCTTCGGAGGGTCTTCAAGATACTATACAACTCTAACTTATGGAAACTAATAAGTTCTTAAAAAAAGCAAACAGCAGAGTGCTGATTATTACATGCTTAACCATTTTAGTGATTGTCGCTGCAATAGTAGCGACAACACTTTTGTTTTCAACGGCACAAAAGTCTGGGAAACTATATATTACAAGAGACACCAGCCAACAAACTGTTTTAGATTCAATAGAATCTAAATGTGGGTCATCTTTTAGCACAGCAATAAAACTACTGTCAAATATAAGGGACATCAACCGAAAAGGTTATTATGAAATCGAAGAAGGGACAACAGCCCTCGACGCTTGGCGAATGCTCTCATCGGGTGCACAAACTCCAATAAAATTCACATTCAATAATATCAGGACCCTCGACAACTTTGCAGAAAACGCAGACAAAAGCCTTGAAATGACAAAAGAGGAAATTATGACTGAAATGTTAGACCCAGACGTCCTCAAAAAGTACGGTTTCAACAAGGAAACTCTTCCTGCAATGCTGATGCCTGATACATATTTTGTTTATTGGACAATTACTCCTAAACAACTACTAAAAAAATTAAATGATGCTTACAATGCATTTTGGAATGAAAGCAACAAAAACAAGGCTGCAAAACTCTCACTAAATCCGATAGAAGTAACAACACTTGCTTCTATCGTTGAAGAAGAAACAGCCTACGGACCAGAAAAAGGCACGGTTGCCAGACTATACCTTAACCGTCTACATAAAGGAATGAAACTACAGTCTGATCCGACTGTAAAATTCGCAGTTGGAGATGAATCTCTAAAAAGGATTCTCAAGCAGCACCTGCTAACAGAATCACCATATAACACATATATGGTATTCGGATTACCCCCTGGACCGATAAGAATGCCGATGAAATCAACAATAAATGCAGTTCTTAATGCTCCACAAAATGATTATCTATATATGTGTGCAAAAGAGGACTTCTCTGGTTCACACAACTTTACTTCCA